>Ga0154020_10000127_pt1 | contig 83971 bp, 70 predicted proteins | sample Klosneuvirus_201_FD_109709 | JGI IMG/M metagenome (GOLD analysis project Ga0154020, IMG submission 109709) | Active sludge microbial communities from wastewater, Klosterneuburg, Austria - Klosneuvirus_20160825_MG | ecosystem: Engineered > WWTP > Aerobic digester > Activated sludge | place...
TGATTTTATTTTTTTACCCAATCGGATCAGGGCAATAAGATTTCTGAAACGCTCTTCATGGGAACGGTTAAGGTGCAGTTTTAGTTTTTCCTCTTCTGTAATGAAGTTTTGGCTGCTCATGGAAACAATGTCTAAGGTACAAAATAATCAGAAGCTTTAATAAGTCCCTATTCCCGGTATTAGCTTAGATTTTTGGGCGCCTTATCGTGCTTTTCGCTACGGCCCTCTTGCAAAACACTAAATGCCGCCCCTTCGCACAGGCCACGCACCTTGCTGCGGGGTCTTTTTGCTAAGGCAAAAGCCTCCTCGCCTCAGCGGCATTAACTGTTCTGCTGCGAGGGGCCTTCGCTTCAATCACGGGCGCGAGTTGACGAAAAACACTTTCGTCTACCCATTTTTATAGCCACGGTTAATGCTTAATTTTGAAATCTATGACCAACTTTTCGAACTACCCCTTCACCGTTGCCGAACGTTTTATCCGTTACGCAAAAATTGATACCCAATCCGATCCTGAATCGCCGACTTGCCCCAGCACTGAAAAACAAAAAAACCTCTCGCGGCTTTTAGTTGAAGAACTCAAAGCCATGGGCATTAAAGATATGGAACTGGATGAACACGGTTACGTGTACGCCACTATAGAAAGTAATACGGAAAAAGCCGTTCCTGTCATTTGTTTTTGTTCTCACGTGGATACGGCCCCGGATTGCACAGGCACAAACGTAAAGCCTCAGGTTCACAACAATTACAAGGGCCAGGACCTTGTGCTGCCCGGCGATACCTCACAGGTAATAAAAGTAAGTGAACACCCGGAATTAAAAAACCAAATTGGCAATGATATTATCACAACCGATGGCACGACATTGCTTGGTGCTGATGACAAGGCCGGAGTGGCCGAGATCATGGACGCTGCGCATTATTTAATGACTCACCCGGAAATAAAACATGGGAAGATCAGGATTTTGTTTACGCCCGATGAAGAAATTGGGCGTGGGGCGGACAAAGCCGACATAAAAAAACTGGGGGCTGATGTTGGTTATACGCTGGATGGGGGCACCCTGGGTACTTTGGAAAATGAAACCTTCAGCGCCGATGGGGTGACATTAAAGATAAAAGGGTTTTCCACACATCCCGGTTACGCGAAAGATAAGATGCAACACGCCATGAAGATTGCCGCGCAGATCATTAACAAATTACCGGGAGATAAAAGTCCCGAGACCACCGAAAAAAAACAGCCTTTTATACATCCCAATACCATTAACGGGGGATTGGAGGAAGTAGAAATCAAATTTTTAATTCGCGCTTTTGATACCTCAACACTTTTGGCCCTTGAAGAAGAGCTGCGGCAAATTGTGGTGGAGGTTTTAAAAAATTACGACAAAAGTTCTTACGAATTTGTGGTGACTCAGCAGTACAGAAACATGAAAGAGGTGTTGGATAAAAAACCAGAAATTATCAATTACGCTTTAGAGGCCATTACCCGCTCAGGTATAAAACCGGTTTTGGACAGCATACGCGGAGGTACCGACGGTTCGCGCTTTTCCTTTATGGGTTTGCCCACGGCCAATTTGTTCGCCGGTGAACACGGCATACACAGCAAACAAGAATGGGTGAGTGTGCAGGACATGCAGAAGGCCGTGATGACTATTGTGAACCTCTGTGGGATTTGGGAGGAGAAAAGCTAAATCGTCCTCAATCATTTAAAAGCTGAAATGAAAATCACCCTTGCCCTTTTGTTGCTAATTGGCTTTTCTTCTTTCGCACAAGATACCTTGATTTGGAAAAACAAGTCAAGAACAGTGGTTACAATTACCGATTTGTACGAGGACACTTTGTTTTACACAAAAGTATCGGACACTATGCTTTACAATTGCCCTTTGTCAAAGCTTAATTCGATAATTTACAAGGATGGTTCCAAAAGGGATTTCGAGGGGCTGTATATCGATTCGGTGCCGGATGCTTTAAGTTTGGAAGTTCCTTTAATCGTTCCTCCCGGGCGCGACACAGCTCTATATAATAAAGGGGTAAGAGACGCTAAAAAACACTATACACTTAAGTCGTATTGGTTTGAAAGAAGGAAATTGAACCTATACGACGAGAACCATTACTGGAAACAATATATGGAGCTAACAGAATTGGAAATAGAATTTCCGGATAAAGAATTGGAAATAAAATCTGAATACAGAGCAGGTTACGTTGATCAATGCAGATTACTCAGGATAAAACACCAGCGCAAAACAGCCGTTATTATCGTTGTGACCTTCACACTAATTGCAGCGACATTAATTTTATAAACCGTTTAAATAGTTTAAACCGTCAAATGACAACAACAACGATAGTTAATCACCGTGGGATTTGGGAGGAGGGGGCAAATAGGAATACTTAAGCGGGGAACCTATATTTCAAAAAATACTTATCTTTAATAAACACGATACGAAGTAGTGCAAATACATCAGTTATTGGGTGTATTGGCGCAATTTTATAACGTCTATTTAGCAGTTAGGCGCAAGGTTGAAAACAATGACAGATATTTATCCAGAATATTTCAAGGGTTTTTCAAGTGTTGAAGAGACCTTAAAAAAGTTCAGAATTAGCTTTTTGACATTTGATCAACATTATCAAAAAGCTGTTGACATACTCGCTGATCATGGGTGGTATGTATCAAATACAATGTTAGTTGGAGACATACTCGCAAGTGCTTTAAAAGCAATTAACAAAGACGGGAGTGCCGTTAACAATCAAATGACCCGCTTCTACAATTCAGAGTTGAAATCCATCATTAAAAACATTTCTTCCCTTTATCCTGAGAGAAAAGAGATATTTAAAGAAGCTCTGACGTGCCATATCCAAAAGAAATACCACGCTTCAACACTAATTTTTCTTTCGCAATGCGATGGAATTTGCGACGGAAAGATGTTTAAAATCAAAAACAACAAAAAAGCCCTTAAAGAATTTCTTCCCTCAAAACAATCATTTCTAAATAATCCGTTAGTCAAAATACGAGGTATAGACTCTAGCATAGATCAGGCTCATCTTTTTAATTCGGATTTAAATAGACACAAGGTAATACATGGACACGATACTCATTTTGGCACAAAAACCAACAGCTTCAAGGCCTTGTCTCTTCTGAATTACGTCTGCGAAATAGTTCACAGGCAGACATATTGACAAAACGCAGCACCTAACACACGATTGGCCCTAGCCAGACGAAAACAGTTTCTCTGGCGGCAAAAGCAATTTTAATTTGGCGCCTTAGGCAGGACATAGTTTTGCTTTTGCTCAAAATATTTTAACTTCACAGTAGACAACGGTTCGGTTAGCAGCAAAAGTTCAGAGAATGCGGCCGGCGCCAAATGTGATAACGGTAGCGACAACCAGCACGGCAGACATTCAGACATGAAAATTATTCTACTTATAATATTCATTCTTCCTTGCTCTTATCTTTTAGGACAAAAAAATAGTGAATCTAATCTGACCAAAAAGAGAACAAACCAATGGGTGTCGTTCGTTAGTTCATCATCGAGATATAGCAAATGCATTATCATTACGAAACAGGCAGACTCCTGTCAGAAAGTTGAAGTACGAATTGATCATGAAAGGGTACAGGAATTTCTTGACTCCCTAAAAGGTATTGGTTTTCATGAAACCCAAGACCCTTATGTAGACATATCCGGTTCTTATAAAGTTACTACTGAATTAGTAAGTTTCTCCGTTGACAGAATAACAGGACAAGATTCTATCTACAAGTTCATTTATTCAGTCAATCTGCTTAACTTAAAGACAAATAAATCCCAAAGCTCTATTGGCACATGGTACACCAAAGACAAGGATAAATTTCTGCTTGCATTTAAGGACAAAGAATTCTTTTATTCAGACATAAATGCTATAAAACGAACTTCTATCATAAGAGTGATGCTTAATTTTATTAGAATTGTCGAACCTGCAGGCGTATTTGCTCCGGTTCAATCTTTTTACTTTTAGTATATATATATATCAGAAACCAGCCGCTAAAAACAGCTAAGCCCCACCCGAACGAGAACCCTTAGCCCAAAACCCTCAACAAATTCTCTGCCTTCAACAAACACTCTTCGTATTCTTGATCCGGATCACTCAAATAGGTGATGGCCCCTCCTACCGCAAAACTCAGCTGTTTGCTCTCTGCATTGTAAAAAATAGAGCGGATGACAACATTCAGTTCAAAATCCCCTTGCTCATCCAGAATACCAAAGCTGCCGGAGTAATACTTCCGATCAAAGTCTTCAAATTCACTGATCAAATTCATGGCCATGGTTTTGGGCGCGCCGGTCATGCTGGCCATTGGAAAAGTGGCTTTTATAATGTCTTCGAAATGGGTTCCGGGTTTTACCTGGCAGGAAACTGTACTCACCATCTGATGAACCGTGGCAAAACTTTCAATGCCAAACAAGGTATCCACCTTTACCGAGGCGCGTTCAGCAATGATGGAAAGGTCGTTGCGGGCCACATCTACGGCCATCACGTTTTCGGTTCGCTCTTTTAAACTGTTTTGCAACTGGTGTTTTAATTGTTCGTCCTCCTCGGGTGTTTTGCCTCTTCTGGCTGTGCCTTTGATGGGTTTGGTGATGAGGCTGGTGTTTTGCTTTTTCAAAAACAACTCCGGACTGGCGCATAAAATGTATTCCTTGCCCAATTTTACAAGGGCGGCGTATGGGGCATTGGCTTTTTGTTGCAAACGTATAAAGGTTGAAACCGGATCAAATTCTGCAGCTTCAGCCACATAGTCCATACAGAAGTTAATTTCGTAGATGTTGCCATATTGAATGTGCTCTTTGATCTTTTTGATTTTTTCAACATACTGCTCCCTGGTATACCTGGGTTTAAGTGGGACAGGCTGTTTTGGGTTCTTGTTTGGTTCGAGCACAATTTCCCTGAGCTCCTGAATCGGAAAATACTTTGGAGCCGGAGGAGAAACGGAGGGGTTTTGATAGGGGATGAGTACAAAACTGTTTTCACAATAACTTGTTTGTTCGCCCAAAACGTAAAGTCGCCCTTTATCTGCTGAATCCTGAGCAGGATAAAACACAAAGTTGTTTATGTCTTCTAATGGCACAGTGCAAAAATAGGATTCTAAAGTGAACGGAAACTTGTGCCGCTTATTTAACCGGGTATTGCGCCCGGGACCAAGGCGGCAGCTCCCGCAAGCACTTTGCTTAGTGTTTAAGTGCGAGGAGGCTTTTTTTATTAGAAAAAAGACACCGCAGCCGTTGAAACACTGCAAAGTGCTGCGGGACTAAAGCCGCGGGCCCGATAGGCGCCCAAAAAATAATTTTTACCTTTAAACCCATGCAAATAGGGCTGTTTTTTGGTTCGTTTAACCCCATACACGTGGGGCATTTGGTATTGGCCAATTACATGCTGGAATTTACCCCTATGGAAGAAGTGTGGTTTGTGGTGAGTCCGCACAATCCTTTAAAAGAAAAAAGCAGCCTCTTAAATCAAAACCAGCGTCTAGTGATGGTGAACCTAGCCATTGAGGATCATCCCAAAATGCGAAGTTCGAGCATAGAGTTTGATTTGCCCCAACCCTCTTATACCATCAACACCCTTGCGCATTTGAAAGAAAAGTACCCTCAGCATCAGTTTAATTTAATCCTTGGCCAGGATAACCTGAAAAGTTTTGGGAAATGGAAAAATTACGAAGAGATCCTTAAGCGTTACGAGATTTACGTTTACCCGCGGCCAAATGCTGAAGCCAGCGAATTTGATCATCAACCTCAGGTGCACCTCACTCAGGCCCCAGTGATTGAGGTGTCGTCCACCTTCATACGCCAGGCCATCAAAGACCAAAAAGACGTTCGTTTTTTCCTGCCTCCTAAAGTATGGGAGGAAGTGGATGTGATGAATTTGTATAAGTAAAGGGTTTAAAACCCCCTCACAAAATCCGTGATGAGCTTAAACACATCCTGGTACTCCGTTAAAGGCAGGGTTTTTTCAATATCATACACATCGTGGTAGGCTTTGATGCCGCCCATGGTGTACATAAAAAAACAAGGCACCCCGGCTTCGGTAAACCAATAGTGGTCGCTGTTTTTAGCTTTGCCGCGTTTTTTGATATCTGACAGGTAGTTTTGTTGTTCATTGATTTGCTGCAGGCGTAAAAATTCCTTTTCGTGGATTATCCCATTCACAACCATGATGCCTTCCTCTCCGGTGCCCATGAGGTCCATATTTAAGAGAAATTTTATTTTTTTGGAATCAAGGGTTTTGTTGTCTACAAAATACTTCGATCCTAACAATCCGGCTTCTTCTCCGGCAAAAAACACAAACACGGTTTTGTATTTGGGAGGATAAGCCATGTAGTGTTTCATCAGATTCAAGAGCATGCTCACCCCGCTGGCATTGTCGTTGGCACCCGGGAAATAGGTTTTTTTGCCTATGCCCCCCAGATGGTCGTAGTGGGCTGTAAATACAATGCAGGTATCATTGTTTACTGTGCCGGGGACAAAAGCGCAGATGTTTTTGCAGATAAATTTGGTAAGCACTTTGGACTGAAGCTGGACCTCCGCGGTTTTTGGTTTTGCAGGGCAAGCGGTTTTTAGTATGTCCAGCATTCCCAAGGTTATGCTATTGCTGGCCACGCTGTAAGTTAATTTGTTTTTCAGGCTCAGTACCAGTTTCCCACTTTCGTTTACGCCAACAAAAGTGAGACTGTCTTTTTGTTCCAATGTAAATTTTCCCTTTAAACTTCTGCTTTCAGGGTCAGGGATAAAATCAAAGCCCGGTTTAAGCGCTTTGTTGTTGATCTTCAAACTGACTTTATCAGGAAAAGTATTGACATTAAAATCGAACCATTGGTGGTATCCGGTAGCAAAAAGTGGTTGGGCGCCAATTTTTTTTACTTCAGCGCTGATGTAGTCGGCCGATTTTTCAAGGCCTCCTTTGAGATAACCTCTTCCATAAAAGGCAGGGGAACAAAGTTGGCGAAGCACAGTTCGTGTGTACACCATGTCTTGTGCAGCCATGGAAAAACTGAAGAGCCAACAGAACGTAAAAGAAAAAAACCGCAAAAACATCATTCGAAACGGCGTTTCACTATGCTGTAAAAATGTTTTACTACGTCCTGTTGTTCTTTCCAGGTGTAAAGGGATTTGAGGCTGTTCAGGTAAAGTTCCGACTCGTTCCAGTTTTGCAAAGCCGAGAGTTGTTCTATGGCGATATTAAATTCAGCCGGATTTTGTGAAAACAGTTCGTTGATGAACCTGAATTTATCGTTTATACCCACAACAATGGGTGAAAGGAGTTTAGTGGGATGTCCTTTGCTGTGAATTGAGGTTTCTGTTTGCTGCAAGGCAGGTTTGGGCTCAGCCGCTCTTTTTATTTCAGGCACTTCCGTTTTGATCTCCGCCTTTACTTCTTCACTTACTCTTGCATGAATATTAAAACTCGGAGACACCTCCTGATTCAATCGCTGGTGTTTATACACGGCCAGGTTGTCCTGAAGTTTACACAATTTGTTTTGCAGGTCTTCACATTCCGATGCGCCGGGATGAACAGCCGAATCGCCGAATTGCTCAAGGGTTTTCAGCAATTCCCCAATCTGTTCACGCATCTTACTCAAAACCTTGTCGTTAGCCATATTCCTGTAAAAACTTTAACCTTAAAAATAATTTGAATTCAACACATCCTTCTTTACATTTAAGTTTTGTTTTACACGCTTTTTAAACAATGATCCCGGAATACAGGTACAGTCCCGAAACGCGCGGGTGGATAGAAGTCATTTGCGGGAGCATGTTCTCGGGGAAAACCGAAGAACTGATCCGGCGTTTAAAACGCTCTCAGTTTGCAAAACAACACATTGCCACCTTTAAACCCGATATTGACAAACGCTACGACGATTTTAAAGTGGTATCGCATCAAGGCACTGAATTGCTAAGTCAGGCCATTGGTTCAAGTAAAGACCTACTAAGCCGTTGTGGTGAAGCGAAAGTATTGGGAATTGATGAAGCTCAATTTTTTGACATGGGACTTCCTCAGGTGGCACAGGCCCTTGCAAACAAAGGCCTGAGGGTGATTATTGCCGGGCTTGACCTGGATTACAAGGGTGAACCTTTTGGTCCCATGCCCCAATTGATGGCCATTGCCGAATACGTGACCAAAGTGCACGCCATTTGTATGCGCTGCGGAAGTCTGGCTTATGTGAGTCACCGTAAATCAAACACCAAGGAACTCGTTGTGCTTGGAGAAACCGAAGCCTACGAACCCTTGTGCAGAACCTGTTTTAATCTAGAAAAAAAATACTGATGTATACTCCGGAACAAATTGCCGAAATTACCAATTGCCAGCTTATCGGAAAAAACAAAGGCCGGGTCAGGTATTTTCTGAATGACAGCCGGGAGTTGCAATTTCCTGAAGAAAGCCTGTTTGTTGCCCTGAAAAGCGATTGGAACGATGGACACCAGTACATTCCAGAATTAATTGAAAAAGGAGTGAAGGCCTTTTTGGTGGCCGATATGGGTTTTGATTTTAAAGCGAATGCCAAACCGGATGTGTGTTTTTTACTCTGCGAGTCGCCCTTGCATACTTTGCAACAACTGGCCGCTTATCATCGCCAGAGGTTTAACATTCCGGTGATCGGCATTACCGGGAGCAATGGCAAAACTATGGTAAAGGAATGGCTTTATCAATTGCTTAAACACAAATACAGCATTTGTCGCAGCCCTAAAAGTTTCAATTCGCAAATTGGGGTTCCCTTAAGCGTTTTGAACCTTAATGAAAATCATACCCTCGCCATTTTTGAAGCCGGAATCTCCAAGCCTGGAGAAATGGAGCGACTTGCATCCATTATCCGTCCAACACTTGGGGTTTTTACTTCCATGGGTTCGGCGCACGACGAAGGATTTGATTCACAGGAACAAAAAATAAGGGAAAAAGCAAAGCTGTTTCTGTCCTGCGAAACCGTATTGGCCAATGGCCTTAGAAAAGAGAACTTAAACACCCCAGGTTTAGGCTCCGCGGTTCTAATTTCAGAAAACCCAGAAGCCGATTGGAAATTAAATCAGAACGGATTTACGGTTGAGCTCGAGGGGAAGAAAGAAAAACTAAGTTTCAAGGTACCTTTCAACGACCAAGCTTCAGTAACGAATGCCGCCAGTTGTGCTTTGGTATTGCTGAATCTTGGTTTTACTGAAAGGGACATTCAGGCACAGATGCCAAAATTACAAAGTTTGGCCCTGCGACTGGAACTTAAAAAAGGCATTGACAATTCTTTGCTCATCAATGATTTTTACAATTCCGATCTTGATTCCATTGCCATTGCCTTGAGTTACCTAAAGCGCCAATCACAAAACACAAAAAAAGTGCTGGTGATATCCGACATTGAACAATCCGGAATGTCTACCGACCACTTGTACAGCAAACTTTCGGAACTTCTAGCACAAAATAAAATTGATCTCTTATTCGGCATCGGTCCTGAGATCTCTGCACACAAACAGGTATTCCCTTCGCATTCAGAATTTTTTCAAAACACCAATGATTTTGTCGCGCAATTCAGTGCCCTGCGTCAGCATTTCAGCGATGCTTCGGTTTTGCTTAAAGGAGCAAGAAGTTTTGGGTTTGAAAACATTGCTGCCTTGTTGCAATTAAAAAGCCATGATACGGTATTTGAAATTAATCTCAACAAACTGCAGCACAATTTTACGCATTACCGTTCTTTGCTTCAGCCGGGTGTTAAAATCATGGGCATGGTAAAAGCCATGGCTTATGGCAGCGGGAGTTCAGAAATAGCCTTGGCTTTGCAGCACATGGGCGCAGGATACCTTGCTGTGGCGTATGCCGATGAAGGTGTGGAGTTAAGAAAATCGCAGATCACACTCCCCATATTGGTAATGAATCCTGAAGAGGCCGCCTTTGAAGACATCATCAATTACCGTTTGGAACCTGAGATTTTTTCTTTTCGCGTGTTGAGGAATTTTATAAAAAAACTGGATGGCTTAGGAATTACTGAGGCTTACCCGGTTCATCTTAAAATGGATACCGGCATGCACCGCCTTGGATTTTTGCCGGAAGAGGCGGAAACGCTAATCAACGAAATCAAGTCCTACCATCAGATTAAAATCCGTTCGGTGTTTTCACACTTAGCCGCATCCGATAATCCACAATTCGATGAGTTCACCACGCTTCAAATGAACCGGTTTGAAGTCCTCTGCAAACAGCTGGAAAAAGGCTTGGGCTATGGCTTTCTGAAACACCTCTGTAATTCAGCAGGCATAACCCGTTTTAAAGCGGCGCATTTTGAGATGGTGCGCTTGGGAATAGGTTTGTATGGCATCGGTGCAAATGAGAAAGAACAGAACTTACTCGAGAATGTGGGCGTTCTCAAAACCAAAATCTCTCAGATTAAAACGCTTGAAGCCGGCGAAAGTGTGAGTTATAACCGCAGTGGAAAACTGGATAAAAAAAGTCGCGTTGCTGTCATCCCCATTGGCTACGCTGATGGGTTCAGTCGTTTGTTGGGTAATGGCAAACACGGGGTTTATATCCATGGACAATTTTGTAAAACCCTTGGTAACATTTGTATGGACATGAGTATGATTGATGTGAGTCAATGCGCCTGTGAAGAAGGGGATGAGGTGATTGTTTTTGAAAACCCCGAACACATACATGCCTTAGCCAAAGCCCTCGGAAGCATTCCTTATGAAGTGCTGACCAACGTTTCGGGACGGGTGAAACGGGTGTATGTAAGGGAATAATGTTGTGTTTTCTTACAATAAGTTATATTCCATTCCTATTGAACCCCTTTATTCATCTTATTAAAATACCACATGATGTCTGGCCCTAACTCTTCAAAAATTCAGTTTACAAAAGCAAGCCCCAAGGATGTTGAACTCTTAACCGAATCGCGAATCGAATTCCTTGAAGAGTATTGGGGCCAACAGGAAGAAGATCTTAGAAAAAGCCTTAGAATTACGCTAATGGACTATTTTACCCGCACTCTTTCTGATGGAACTTATGTTTGCTATTTGGCAAAAAACGAAAAGGGCTGGATTGGCATCGGCGGCATGGTGTTGCGCCAACAACCGGGAGGGTTTAAAATCCCCAATGGTAAAATCGCCTACATCATGAACATGTATACCCGGCCGGAATACAGAAAACAAGGTGTGGCCAAACACATTCTGCAATTGCTTATGAATGAGGCCAAAACCTTGTCTTGCGAAGCTTTGGAATTGCACGCCACAAAGGAAGGAGAGCCGGTATACCAAAAGGCCGGATTTTATTTGCATCCCGAACCCACCTACCGCAAGATCCTCCTCTAAAACCGCAGCTCAAGCCCAGTTTCTCTTTAATCCATGAAATTTTCTTTACCTTACTTTTTCATTCCTTGAATTACCTCTTTGTTTTATGGCCGGAAGTATCCTGATTATTTTGTGTTCCCTCTTGCTCATCTCCTACTTGTTTGAGCTTAGTACAGCCCGCACCAAAATTCCTTCGGCGGTTGTATTGCTGGCCATGGGCTGGGCCTGCGCTCGACTGGTGACGTATTTTGGGCTTAACGTTCCTGACCTTTCTTCTGCTTTGCAAGTGATAGGAACAGTGGGTTTAATTCTAATTGTATTGGAAGGATCGCTTGAACTGGAATTTAACAAGGGCAAAGCCAAGTTGGTGATAAAAGCCATTGTTGGTTCGCTGATTCCTTTACTCGTACTTTCCTTATCACTGGCTTACCTATTCAATGTTTTTGCTGGGTGTGGGTTTAAATTGGCCCTGCTGAATGCCATTCCTCTTGCGGTTATCAGCAGCGCCATTGCCATACCTAGTGCGCGAAACCTGAGTCCAGTGAACAGGGAATTTATCACTTACGAAAGCAGCCTGTCGGACATTTTTGGTGTTTTAATTTTCAATTTTGTGAGCATGAACGATAGTGTGACATCGCACTCTTTGCTCAACTTTTCCGGCGAGCTTGGGCTTATGCTCTTTATTTCCTTAATCACCACTCTGGTCCTTTCCCTCTTACTGAACAACATTTCTCATCACGTAAAATTTTTTCCGATTATCCTTCTCATCGTTCTGATTTATGCCATTGCTAAACAGTTTCACCTTCCTGCACTGGTGTTTATCTTATTGTTTGGTTTATTTCTTGCTAACTCCGAAAAACTAAAAGCCATCCCTTGGCTAGCTCGGTTCAAGCCCGAGAAGCTGGATACAGAGGTGAACAAACTCAAAGAATTGCTCGGTGAGGCTACTTTTCTAGTGCGCTCTCTGTTTTTCCTTCTTTTTGGTTTTTTGATTCAAACTGCCGAAGTTCTTAACCTCACTACTTTACCCTGGGCCGGTGGCATTGTTCTTGGTATTTTATTGATTCGCTTTTTGCAATTAAAACTCAGCGGTCTGAAAACAAGTCCCATGTTGTATATTGCACCCAGAGGCTTGATTACCATCCTCTTGTTTTTATCCATCGACGAAACCATGCGCATTTCACTTGTAAACCCTTCTCTGATCATCCAGGTGATTTTATTGAGCGCTTTTGTGATGATGTTGGGCCTCATGTTTAGTAAGCGGGAAACCTCCAAATAAAAAAGTCCCGGTGAGTACCCGGGACTTTAGATAGAATAAGAAACTTTTATTCGACGATCAACTTGCCTGATTTAAGGATTTGCCCTTGGGTGTTAATTTGATAAAAATAAATTCCCTATGGAAAATCCCTGGGAATAATTCACTGAACGTACGGGCCGACCGTTGGTGCCTGTCGGTGAGGCCTGAACCTAATTTTGTTTGGTTTTGTTATTATCGGTGCTGCTCTTCTTGAGCATTTTCACCAGATTGTTTTGAGCTTCAAGGCCGGAAGGGCCTGCAAATAAAACCGCGAAAAAGAGTACTGTCGCTTTTTCATGATAAATAGATGGTTAAGAATTTAAGAGTAAGGGAAGATATGAAAAAATATTACTTCTTCAACTTTGGATTTTGTTTATGACGTTCAGCATCCCTTACGGTTTTTTTATTCAAACTTTTTTGAAAAGCCTCTTCAAGACTAATCCCACATTGGTTGGCCAGGCAAATCAAAACAAACAATATATCCGCCATTTCTTCTCCCAGATCTTTTCCTTTGTCGGTTTCTTTTTCGCTTTGTTCGCCGTAACGTCTCGCCATAATGCGCGACAATTCCCCAACCTCTTCCATTAGTAGAACGGTGTTGGTGAGTTCATTAAAATACCGAACACCATGGGTTTTGATCCAAACATCCACCTGTTCTTGTGCAGTTTTAAGTTCCATCTATCCGGCGTTTTGAATGATTTGTTGTTGTATAGCCATCTTAATTTGTTTTTTGTCAAAAGCAGTCTTTAATTCTTCGTATAGGTTGCTGCTTAAGGCTACGGTATCCTCCGGCTTGCAATACGGCTTTACGTTCAGTTTAATGGCTCCTGCTTCACCAATTGAAATTACGATCAATGGCTCCGGGTCTTTTAATACCATGCTGTTGTTGTGTAAAACATCCCAAACCGTGCTCTTTATTTCCCCTGTTTCACTATTCGCATTCAGGTTCATCTGAAGGTCGATACGCAAATCGCCTTGCCTGCTGTTGTTAACGATTGTGCCATTGGATAAGGGCCCGTTGGGCAAAATCACTGTTTTATGGTCGGCTGTAACAAGTATGGTATTAAAGATCTGAATTTCTTTTACTTCTCCTGTTTGACCACCTGCCTCAATTGTATCGCCAACTCTGAAAGGCTTAAAAATAAGGATGAGCACCCCTCCGGCAAAATTAGACAGTGAGCCCTGCAAGGCCAAACCCACAGCCAGTCCGGCGGCACCAAGTATGGTTACAAAACTCGTGGTGCCAATGCCAATCATGCCGGCCACAGTAACAATGAGTACAATTTTTAGTCCAATGCTGATCAAACTTCTTAGAAAGGTTCTTAAACTTACATCGAGCTCGCGTTTTTGCATGGCTTTGGTGGCCAACATTGAAATGCGTTTGATGAGCCACAGGCCAATCAAAAGCACCAGAAAGGCAGAAACCAAATTGGGTACAAAATCACCCAGTTGCTGGATGAAGCGGTCAAAAAAGGCATTGAGCTTTTCTTCCTGCTGACTCAGGCTTTGCTTTACTTCTTTCACCACAGGAGAGGCCTGATCAATTAAGAGAAAAAGCGATTGAACTATCATAAAATAAAATTTATACCTTCACAAATCTAATAAATTAAGCTGCCTTTGTGCTACAACATAATGGGTGATGCGGCCAAACCAGTGAACTATCTATTATTTCAATTGTTACTATACCAATGGTGTATAAAAACCTGAACGAATGCCTGAACGACCTCGAAAAAAACGGGCATTTGGTTCGTATAAAAGAGGAAGTTGACCCGGAACTGGAAATGGCTGCCATTCATTTGCGTGTGTTTGAAAAAAACGGACCAGCCGTGCTTTTTGAAAACATCAAAGGGTGCAAATACAAAGCGGTGAGTAATTTGTTTGGGAATATGAACCGCAGCCGGTTTATGTTTCGCTCTACCTTCGAACACATGCAGGAATTGGTACACCTCAGAAACAATCCAATGCAAGCGCTTAGACATCCTTTGCGTTATGCTTCAACAGGTTTTGCAGCGCTCAAGGCACTTCCAAAAAAAGGGCGTTTCTCATCTGCAGGTTTTAAGGAAGTGCAGATTTCAGACCTCCCCCTTATTAAACACTGGCCCATGGATGGAGGCGCTTACATTACTCTTCCACAGGTTTACAGTGAGGATCCGGACCAACCTGGAATACAACATTCTAACCTGGGTATGTATCGCATACAGCTAAACGGCAACGATTATCACAACAACAAAGAAATAGGTTTACACTATCAAATTCACCGTGGCATTGGGGTGCACCAAAGCAAAAGCAACAAAAAAAATACGCCTTTAAAAGTGAGTGTGTTTATAGGTGGGCCTCCTTCTCACAGCCTTGCCGCTGTTATGCCCTTGCCTGAAGACATGAGTGAGCTTACTTTTGCCGGGGCGCTTGGGGGAAGACGTTTCCGTTATGCTTACAAAGATGGGTACTGCATTTCGCTAGATGCTGATTTTGTGATCTGCGGTGAAGTTTATCCATTCGAAAACAAGGCGGAAGGTCCCTTTGGGGATCACCTGGGGTATTATAGCCTTAAACATCCTTTCCCCCTCATGCGTGTGCACAAGGTATACGCCAAAGAAAACGGGATCTGGCCGTTTACTGTGGTAGGACGGCCTCCACAAGAGGACACGGCCTTTGGGGCCTTGATACACGAGATCAGCGGGGATGCTATTCCCAAAGAAATTCCAGGTGTGAGAGAGATCCATGCTGTGGATGCCGCCGGTGTGCATCCCTTATTGCTGGCCAGAGGCAGCGAAAGGTATACGCCTTATTTAAAACACAAAACACCGGCAGAGATTTTAACTCAGGCCAATCACATTTTAGGAACCGGACAATTAAGCTTGGCCAAATATTTGTTTATTGCCGCAGAGCAAAATAATGGACCGGACTGCCATGAGGTTGAGTTGTTTTTTGAACACGTGTTGGAGCGTCTGGATCTGAAACGCGATCTGCATTTTTACACCAAAACCAGCATCGACACACTCGATTACTCAGGCGAAGCCCTGAATGAAGGCAGTAAGTTGGTGGTGGCTGCTGGAACTGAAAAATTAAGAGAACTCAGCAGCACGCTCCCCGAATTTTTTAATGAAAGTTCCCTGGTTTCAGAACCCGTGATGCTAATGAAAGGGGTTGTAGGGATAAAAACAAAACCATTTTACAACTATACGGATACCCATGAGGAGTTGCAGGAATTGAACCATTGGCTAAAATCGAAGGTTTCTGAACTTCAGGGTATTTTGCAACTGGTCATTTACGACGATCACAGTTTTATAACATCAGCACATCCTTTCAGGGACTACCTTTGGTTAACTTACACCAGAAGCAATCCAAGTCATGATATTTATGGTGTGGGGGAATTTATTGAAAACAAACACTGGGGCTGTACCGGACCCATGATTGTTGATGCCCGCAAAAAACCGCACCATGCACCCGAACTGAAAAAAGACATGGAAATTGAAAAACGCATTGAGCGCTTTTTTAAAAAAGGGGCGGCGCTTGAAAAATGGTCCTAATACAAAATTATGAAAGCTGAAATTATTAGCATAGGCGATGAAATTCTGATTGGACAGATCAACAACACCAACAGCGTTTGGATTGCCCAACAATTGACCTTGATGGGAATTCAGGTTGTGCACATGAGCTCGGTTTCCGATCAGGAAAGTGATATCGTTCAGTCCTTCGATCAAGCCATGCTGCGTTCCAACCTCGTGTTCATCACCGGTGGTCTTGGCCCCACAAAGGATGACCTTACCAAAAAAACCTTTGCCAACTATTTTAAAGTACCTCTGGTTATGAACGAGGAGGTGCTTGAGGTGGTGCATTCCTTTTTTACCAAACGCGGAAGAGAGCTTACAGAGATAAATCGTCAACAGGCCCTGGTGCCCGAAGGCAGCGAAGTGATCATGAATTACAAAGGCACTGCGCCCGGCATGTGGATGAGAAAAAATAATTGCATTTTTATCAGCATGCCCGGGGTGCCTTATGAAATGAAAGCCATGATGACTGAGACGATTCTCCCAAAGATCAAGGCCGAATTTAAATTGTCATCCATTTATCACAAAACGGTACTGACGAACGGGATTGGAGAGAGCACCCTGGCTGAATTAATCGAGGACTGGGAAAACACCTTAAGTGCTGAGGGTTTAAAACTGGCCTATCTGCCTCAACCGGGCATGGTTCGATTGCGGCTTTCGGCTTTTGGTGAAAATTTAGACACCTTAAAAAACAAAGTCGAAAAACACATACAAGGTCTTCAGGAACTTATTCCCGAGTACATTTTCGGTATGGAAAATTTTGGCGAGGAACCTTTGAACCTTCAGCACATTGTTTTGGATCTGCTAATGCAAAGAAAAGAAAGCCTGAGTATTGCCGAAAGTTGTACAGGGGGTTACCTGGCCTCCCTCATCACTTCTGTTCCAGGTGCCTCGCAGGTATTCAGCGGCGGGCTTGTGCCTTATTCCAATGAAGCGAAACAAACCCTGCTGGGTATAGACAATACGCTATTTGAAACCGTTGGAGCCGTGAGTAAAGAATGCGTGGTGGCTTTGGCCCATAATGTAAGAGAAAAATTCAACAGCACCTATGGCATTGGCATTTCGGGTATTGCCGGCCCGGGTGGAGGCACCGAGGAAAAACCCGTTGGCCTGGTTTGGATTGCCGTGGCAGACAAAAACAAAGTGCTCCCGATAAAACTTCAGTTTGGCGATATCCGCCAGAACAACATTGTAATGAGTTCAAATGCCGCCTTGAACCTTTTGAGAAAATTTATACTTAAGCAAATAAACGGTTAATTCCGTTTAATTGGAACGATCAAAGCATTGCATTTGATAAAAAGGTCCATAAACAAAATCTTAGGATTGGCGTTTCGTTCAATGTAGTAATAGTTTGAGTTGAACTCTTCGATCAGTTTTTCGTAATTTTTCTGATTCACAAAAGGGGCAAATTTTTCAAGGAAACTCCTCTCGGCCCCATTTAGCCTCACCAAATCACGATTTCCGTAGTTGTACATCAAACAATCCCTGAACACTTCCAAGCCGTATTGAAAAAAACGCTTGTGTTTCTCCCGCCCCATACCGGAATTTTCTTCAACCCAAGTCTGTACTTTGGCAAAATCAAAACTAAAGGCCAAACGCATGAAGTTCTGGAAGTGGTTGGTCAAATCCTCTCCCAGGGTATCTTCTTCTAACATTCTCAGGGCCTCATTAAAATTTCCATCAGCCAGCAAGGCAATCTGCTCCGCCTCTTCTTTGGACTTTCCATGGTCGGCTTGCAGAGACCGGGCAATCTCCTCGTTGCTGAGCCTGGCCAAAGGAACCTGTTGCACACGGGAAAGTATCGTGCTTAAAAGTTGATCGGGCTGGTGGCTTACCAATAAAAAAATGGTGTTGTCCGTTGGCTCTTCCAGCACTTTAAGAATTTTGTTAGCCGCATCGGCATTCATCTTTTCAGGAAGCCACATGAGCAGGATCTTATACTGACCTTCAAAGCTGGTGTAACTTAGCTTTCTGAGGATCTCTCCGGCTTCATCACTGCCAATCACGGGCTGTTTGTTCTCCGCGCTGATCTCGTTAAACCAATCTTCCAGATTCAGATAAGGATTTTTAAGGTAAGCGGCCCTGAATTCTTTTACCCAATAATCGCTATTGCGAATATCTTTGGTAAGTGCGATTGGAAAAACAAGATGAAGATCAGGATGCGTAAGTTTGTTTAATTGAAGGCAAGCACTGCATGCGCCGCATGCGCCCTGAGGGGTTTTTTGGGTGCAGAGCAAATGGGCCGCAAAGGCAAGGGCCAGGGGTAAATTTCCACACCCTTCAGGTCCCTTGAAAATCAAAGCATGGGGAACCCTGTTCTCCAGCACCATGTTTTTCAATCGGATTTTGCTGTCGGTTTGGCCGATGACGTTTGAATAATTCACGAGCTGAAGTTAAGAATTCTTACTTGGTGTTGTACAGATTCATACAACGTTCCAGTCCCATAAAACTGAAAGCGGTGATGGCTTCAGCTGCTAGCTTTATCCGGGCATCAAGGCTTTTCAATTCCTCCTCATTCCACTTACCCAAAACATAATCCACCTGCTGGCCTTTTCCAAATTCAGCCGCAATACCGAATCTTAGTCGAGGGTATGCCGTTGTGTTTAAGACTTCCTGAATGCTTTTTAACCCATTATGTCCCCCATCACTGCCCTTGGGTCCAATGCGAATTTTGCCAAACGGGAGTGCCAGTTCATCCACCAACACCAGCATGTTTTGCAGTTCAATGCTTTCGGCCTGCAACCAATAATTGACCGCTTTCCCGCTTAAATTCATGTAGGTGTTTGGTTTAATCAAAATCAGACTGCGGCCTTTGTATTTGAATTCGGCTCTATCGGCCAGACGGGAAGAAACAAACTTGCAATTGTGTTGTAAGGCAAGGCAATCGATGATCTTAAATCCAATGTTGTGTCGGGTTTCGGCATAGTCTTCGCCGATGTTGCCCAAACCTACTATCAGATATTTGCTCATGCCCGTTGTTTTTTAGCAAAGCTTTGAATCAGCTTGCGTTGGCCAGTTCCTTTGATTTGTAAAGATTATTTTTGATGTTGTAGCGTATGCAATCCCAATAATCTTTGGAATAGCTCACAAACACTTCTTCCCCGGCCTCAATGGTGCGGGTGGCTACAATGTAACATTTGTCGTCAAAAATTTCGTACACGGCATTGTTCCTTAATCCTTTCATGCGGCTCAGTCCTGCTGCATCGTTGGCATAACGGGCTTTGTGCTGAGGCGTGTTAAAGGCATCAATGCAGCGTTTTTTGTTGATGTAAAAAAGATACCCGTCCTTATCCTCTTTCACGCGTTTTTCATATTCTTTCCAATCAATTATTTCTCCTTTGTATTCAACGATCTTCTCGTCTTTGAGGATACGTTTTGTGGTAAACAAACCTTTTCCGGCTTGCGGTAGGGTGGATTTTTTTACTAATAAGGCCATAACGGGCACAAAAATAATTTTTTACAGGCACTCTGTGGCCTCTGCTGATAAAATGTTTGCATTTTCACTGGTTCATAAATAGGAACCCCCGATGGTTAAAAATGCCGGGTGGGTCATGGCACTCTCCGTATCCAGAAGCTCAGCTCTGCCATCCGACAGCAAAAGCATTTTATTGCAATACTTGCGCACCAGGTGAAGATCGTGAGAACTGGCCAGTATGCATTTGTTTTGCTCCTTCGCCAACTTTTGAAGCCATTCAAATAAGCGGTGTTTGGAGCCATAATCCAGGTACGCTCCGGGTTCATCCAAAAGAATGGTTTGGGTTTGCTGGGCCAGGGCCTTTGCAATCAGTGTTTTCTGAAAATTTCCATCACTTAACTCATGCACTGGCTTTTCAGCGAGGGCCGTGATGCCGGTTGTATCCATAGCTTCCCTGATCACTTTCAGATGCGTTTCATTCAAATGATGAAACAAATTGGTATAGGGCATTTGTCCGGATGAAACCAAATCAAACACGTTTAAATTAAAGCCCTTTATTTTTTCGGTAAGCACCAAAGCGATCTTCTTTGACAATTCATGTAAAGAATATTCCGAAATGGATTTGTGTTCTAAAAACACCTGTCCTTTTAAAACATCCAACTCACCGCAAAGGCTTTTGATGAGGGTGGATTTGCCTGACCCATTCAAACCCACCAGCCCAATGCAATCGCCTTCGCAAAATTCAAGGTTCACGCCTTCCAGCACCAACACCTTCCTTTTGTTGCCGCTATACCCGAGGTTGGCTTGCTGAATCTGTATGAGGGTTTTCTTTACCATTGTTTGTTTTTAAACATCAGGTACAATACAACTGGCGCGCCCAATAAAGTAGTGATGATGTTAACCGGTAAACTGGAATCGGGAATGAGATTGTGGGTTAAAGCATCGGCAAACAGCAACAAACTGCTGCCAATAAAAGCCCCCGAAAACAGGTGCCATTGTTGGCGGGAGGTTTGAAAGAGGATGCGGGACAAAATTGGGACCGAGATGCCAACAAAAGCAATAGGCCCACAAAACGCAGTGCAGATGCCTGTTAACATGGAAGAGATCAGAATGAGAAAAAAACGGGTGCGGGCAATATTAAAACCAAGGCTTCTGGCGTACTCATCCCCTAACAAAAGCGCATTGAGTGGTTTGATAAAATACAAAAGCATTAAAAAGGAAACCAAAATGAAAGTGAAGAATAGAAAAATGTCGGTGTAATTTGTTCCTGAAAGTGAACCCATGCCCCAGAGTACAAAATTTTTCAGGTTACCGGGCTCAGCGTAATATTCCAGGGTACCCAATAAAGCAGAACAGATCTGGGCAATCATCAAACCAATCAATAACAAAACAACGTTGTTCCGCACCCGGGTGGAAATACCAAGCAACAGCATGGTCACAACAAAGCTTCCCGCCAATGCTGAAACGATGAGAATACTTTTTCCAAAAAACAGACCGAAACCAATACTTTGCGCCGCCAACAAACTCAAAGCCACCATGAATGAAGCCCCTGAACTTATGCCCAGGGCATAGGGACCCGCGAGAGGATTCCGAAACAACACTTGCAATAAAAGCCCCGCTGTAGGAAGCGCAAAGCCGGCCAAAATGGCCGTTACCGTTTTAGGAAAACGTATTTCCCAGAAAATAAAATTGCGGCTGTTCACTTCTGACCAGTTTAATGAGCCGCTGCCTCCATAAAACACCGAGCAATAGAGGGCCAATAAAAAAACCACAATAAGAAGGAGTATGGTGTATTTTTGTTTCACCTCAATTGATTTTTCGGTAATAATACAAATCCTTTTCCTCAACTTCTGCTGTGTGAAAAATGAGCATCAGGTCCTTTAATACCCTATCAGGGTGAAACATTGCGGTTTCCCAGTAATCGGAGTACCCTTTGGTATTCACGCGTTTGTTGTTGTTGTAAAGGCGATTGGTTTGAAAGGCTTTGAACTTTTGGTAGCGTTCTTCCTGGGCAAGCATTTCCTTTTTGTTCATCACCATGGAGAGGTTGATCCACACCTCCGCATCACCGGCTTTACGGTACACCTGCTCAAAACTCAATGGCAAACTGCCCATACCGGCATTGTCTTTCCAGGCGTACTCCCCACCGGCATCCTGTATAAATCCCGACATAAAACTCTTTCCTCCGGGCACAAACCAGGTGTCGCCATATTTTAATTCACTTAGAACCTTAGGTCTGTTTACAAAGTGTTGAATGGAGTCCCTTAAACTGAGATACCTCTTTTCAACTGCATTAAAAATAGAGTCGGCTTGATTTCCTTTTCCTGCAAAAGCAGCTATAAATTTTATCCACTCTGCCCTTGCCAATGGTGTTTCCTCAAGATGGTCCACGATCAAGGCGCTTGGAATTCCCGCTTTTAGTAATGTTGGGTGCATTTCCTCCTCCGGATTTCCCATGCCAAACATCAACACCATATCAGGGCGGAGCAAAAGTGTTTTTTCAATGTCCAGTTCGGGGCCTTTGGATACTTCCATCAATTGGCCAGAGCGGTGCTTCTCAATAATTTCAACTTGATTGATGTAATCAATATTATCAATAGCGACCAGGCGATTCAGAGCGTTTAACTCTGCAAACATTGCTGCGTAAATGCTGCTGAGTGCCACAATTCGGGCACAGGGCACTTTCAGCTTAAAGCTCATGTGATTAAATTTTACGATTGGGGTCAGACTATCGTAAAGGATGTATATCGCGGTTGTATCCTTCGAGTTTTTTTTTCCGAAAAGAGAAATGACGCGGTACCCTGCTTTTTCTTCAATGTCAAAGTGTTTGGCGTACTTTATGGATTTTGATGCTGGCTTAGCCGGAAAAACAGATTCTGTTTTATTGTCCCTTTGTTCGCAGGATAAAAAAATCAGGGCGCTTATTGCCAGCAAAAGGTAAAAGATCTTATGCCGCATTGAATCGAATGCTAAAAATAGTTCCTGAAGGTGTGTTGTCTTTTACCTGAACATCTCCCTTTTGAGCTTCCACCAGTTTTTTTACGATATAAAGGCCAAGACCTGTGCCCTTGCTTCTTCGCGTTTCTTCGTTACCCGCCCGGTAAAACCTGGTGAATATCTTTTCTTTGTCCTGTTTTGAAACCCCTACCCCATTGTCTTTTACCTCCAGAATGATTTTTTCATCCTTTACACTTAAATCAATTTGTATGTTTTTTTCATCACCGGAATAGTTCAGAGCGTTGTCCACTAAATTGGTAAGAATGGATGTAAGCGCTTGTTCATCGGCCCACACAGACTTTGATGAACCACTATTTAAACGAATTGAACCGGATTCACATTCCCTGGAATAATACCGTTTCATGAGCTTTTGTAATAGTTCAGAAAGATCAATTTGGCGCAATTCCACTTTAAAACCAGGGGAGTCCATGCGACTGGCCAAAAGCACATTGTCAATTAAGGTGTTCAGTCTTTCAGTTTCCTGTAAAGCATTTTGTATGAGTTCGTCCTGCACCCTAGCCTCCGGCTTTTGTTTTTGTATGGTTTGCAATTGGAGTTTAGTGGCTGCTATAGGCGTTTTTAATTCGTGTGTGATGCTGAGGAAAAAATTATTCTGTTGGCGACGCAGTTCGTCATCCCTGTCGTAGGCCTGTTTTATTTTGTAAACCCCAAACAACAAAAGCAATAAAAACACTGTGCCTTCGCTCACAATCATTACCGTTTTGGTGGTGCGTTTATTTTGCAAATCGGTTAGCTCCTCCTTTAATTGTTTATCATCGCTGACCGAAAGGGCCACCACTTTTTGTTTTTCGTCAATAATCTGTCCGCTTTGCCTTACCAGCAATACCTCCCACCACAAAAACTGCAGCACCACATACGTAAAAAGTATACTGAAAAATATAAGTGCCCTGGATTTATGCTTCATGGCTTTGCGCTTCGGGTTTTGGAACAAGGTCCTGAATTTCGTTTAAAGTGCCAATGGCTTTCTGAACCGAATCCACATCCTCTATACTAAGGTACAGTTTATTGTTTTGCTCTTTCAGGGTGCATCGCAGTGGAAATTTCTGCACGAACAACAAAGCCCCCTGAAAGTGAGGACCTGAAAAATACTCGCTCTGTTGTTTGCTGAGAAAATACGCTATCATTTTATTGTTTTTGAGGGTGAGCTTCTCAAAGCCAAGTTTCATGGCCATCCAACGCATGCGCACCACCTGAATAAGTTCGGTGACCTCTTTTGGTAAAGGACCAAAGCGGTCGCGCAAACGGCCTTCAAACAAAGCAAGATCTTCTTCCTTGGTGATGTTGTCCAGCTCGCGGTACAACAACAGACGTTCGCCAAGGTTACTCACATACGCATCAGGAATGAGTAATTGTAAATCGGTTTCCACCAGGGTTTCCTTAACAAATTGCCTTGAGAACACGGACCGGTCTTCTTTGGCGTCTTTGTCGTGAACGGCGGCCTTGTACCAATCCTCTTCCTTCAGCTCGTCCATGGCTTCGTTAAGAATTTTCATGTAGGTGTCGAAGCCCATGTCGTTAATAAACCCACTTTGCTCTCCACCCAGAAGGTTTCCGGCGCCTCGGATGTCGAGGTCGCGCATGGCAATCTGAAAGCCACTGCCCAGGTCGCTGAATTCCACAATGGCCTTAAGGCGTTTTCTCGCTTCAGCCGTGAGTAATATGGATGAGGGTGCCAGCAAATAACAGAAGGCTTTTTTATTACTTCTACCTACCCTTCCGCGCATCTGGTGCAAATCGCTCAAGCCAAACATGTGCGCTTCATTAATGAATATGGTATTGGCGTTGCTGATATCCAGTCCGCTTTCAATAATCGTGGTGGCCACTAAAACATCATAATCCCCTTCCATAAAACCCATCATCACGTCTTCCAGTTTTTCTCCGTCCATCTGCCCATGGCCAATGGCAACACGCGCATCGGGCACCAAACGCTGAATGGTTCCGGCCATTTCAAGTATGCTTTGCACTTTGTTGTGTACAAAAAACACCTGTCCGCCCCGGTTCAACTCAAACTGTATGGCATCGCGAATGAGTGCTTCATCAAAAACATGCAACTCCGTTTGAACAGGATAGCGGTTTGGAGGAGGCGTGCTGATGACGGAGAGGTCGCGGGCCCCCATTAAACTAAACTGCAGTGTGCGGGGAATGGGTGTGGCCGTGAGTGTGAGGGTATCCACATTGCTTTTTAAGGTTTTCAGTTTGTCCTTAACCCCAACACCAAATTTTTGTTCTTCGTCAATGATCAATAATCCCAGATCTTTAAATTCTGTGCCTTTACCAACCAATTTGTGCGTGCCGATTAAAATGTCAATTCTTCCTTCTGCCAGCTTTTTTTTGATCTCGGTTTGTTCTTTTGTGCTTCTGAAGCGGTTAATGTAATCCACCGTGCAAGGCAGGTCCTTCAATCGTTCGCTAAATGTTTTGTAATGCTGGTAAGCCAAAATGGTGGTGGGCACCAGCACGGCCACTTGTTTGCTGTCGCACACGGCTTTGAAAGCAGCGCGTATAGCCACCTCCGTTTTTCCAAAACCCACGTCCCCGCAAACCAATCTGTCCATAGGATGGGGTTTTTCCATGTCGCGTTTTACATCGCGAGTCACTTTTATCTGATCGGGGGTGTCCTCATAAATAAAGGATGCTTCCAATTCGTGTTGTAGGTAATTGTCTTTAAGGAAGGCATGACCGGGTTTGGATTTTCGTTCGGCGTACAACTTAATAAGGTCATAAGCCAGTTCCTTGACCTTCTTTTTTGTTTTTTGTTTGAGTGTGCTCCAGGTGCTGCTGCCCAGCTTGTCGATGCGGGGCACCTGACCTTCTTTTCCGCTGTATTTGCTGATGCGGTGCAAACTGTGAATGCTCACATATAAAGCATCGTTGTCGCGAAACAACAGCTTTACACTCTCCTGTTCCTTGCCATTGATATTGAGTTTTTGGAGTCCCGCGAATCGTCCTATCCCGTGATCGATGTGTGTTACATAATCTCCCGGATTAAGATTAAGGATTTCTTTAATGGTAAGGGCTTCCTGGCTTCTTGCACGGGTTTCGCGCAATTTAAAGCGGTGGTAGCGTTCAAAGATCTGATGGTCGGTGTACAAAGCCACCTTAAATTCTTCGTCAACAAAACCTTCGTGAATGCTGATGGGCAGGTGTTCGATGAGGCTATCGAAGGTGCGGTTCTCGCGGCTCAGCAAATCATTAAAAATGCTGATGAGGCGTTCGCTTTGTTTGGTGTTGTCGGTTAAAAAATAATTCTGAAAGCCTTTGGTTTTATTAACTTTCAGGTGCTCTATAAGGAGGTCGAAGTTTTTTTTGAATGCGGGTTGGGGCTTTTGATGGAAGTCAAGTGCATCGGCAGCGTAATGGTTTTTAAGGCCAAATTCCACGCCAGGAAAATCATCAAACACCCTGGCCATTTCCTCTGCATTGGCATATAAGGTTTGGGGAGGCAATTGTTTTATTTCGCCCTTATGGGCCTCGAAGGCTTTTTGTGCCTGTTCGAACTTTTTCCCGGCTGTATCAAGGCAAAACTGAACATCCTCGCTAAACAGGAGGGTGTTTTCTTTTTCAAAATAGGCTGTAAGCAGGGCTTTTTCTTCGGTAAACAAAGAAGAGTTAATGTCGGGCAAAATGGAAACAAACTCGTAGCGGTGTTCAGAAAGCTGAGTCACCGGATCGAAGGATTTAATCGCATCCACTTTGTTGCCGAACAATTCGATGCGGTAAGGCAATTCGCCTGAGAAGGAATAAATGTCTACAATTCCGCCTCGGATGCTATACTGTCCGGGTTCATAAACAAAATCAACCGCTTCAAAGTGGAAGGATTGCAAAAACTCGGCAATAAAATCCAGAGAAAGTTTTTCCTCCTTTTTAATGAGCAGGGTGTTTTGATGAAGCTGTTTTTTGAGGCTTACTTTTTCGCAGAGGGCCTGAGGGTAAGTAATTACCACTCCGCAAAAATTATCGGTAGAAATGCGACTCATCACTTCAGCGCGTTCCTGAATGTTGGCGTTCAGGGTTTTTTCTGGCTGGTAGGGTTGGCGATAGGATTCGGGGAAAAACAACAATTTACCAGGAGGTAAGAGGTTTTCAAGATCATTGTAAAAATACGCGGCCTTTTCTTTGTCGGAAGCGATGAGTACACAAGACCTGTTGAGGTTTTTATGGATAGCGGCGAGGAGGAAGGACAAGGAGGACCCGCTTAAACCCCGGAAATACTGCTTTTTGTTGGGGTTAAAGGCTGAAAGTTTGTCGTTAAAAATTCCCTCCAGGACCTTGAGGCTCATGATGCGGCGCCGAAGGTAAGCATTTTGGTTTCAGGGGAAAGCACCGCCTGCCAGAATTTTAACAATTGACATTCTTTATTTTGGATTTACTTTAGTAAATTCGTGTGACTAATCTAAACCCACAAAATGAAAAAACATGTATTTACGTTTGTGCTGCTATTGGCAGGCATAACGCTTTTTGCTCAATCCACTCGTATGAGTGTGTATGAGGAATTCACCGGAGAGACTTGTCCTCCTTGTGCTTCAACCAATCCCGGCCTTAACGCCCTATTGGCCCTGCCCACCAATACCACAAAAGTGATCGCCTTAAAATGGCAGGTGCCAATTCCAAGTGCGCCAACCAAAACCTGGAGTTTGTACCAAACCAATAAGACTGAAATTGACTGGAGGTACCGTTCCACTGCTCAAGGTGGATATGGTTATGCCATTAACTCTGCTCCAAGCGGAAAGATGGACGGGCAAAACGTAACTGTTTTTGGCGCCAGCTCCAATCACCCAGCCAATTTAACCAGCGGCATTATTGCCACGGCCCAATCGTACACCACCCCCTTTTCCATTTCCGTTGTCCGCAACTGGTCTCCTACCGGAACCGCTGTAGACCTTACTGTGACAATTACTTCAAGCACCCCGTTCACCTCTGTTGGAAATTTAAAACTCCGCACCTGCATGGTGGAGCGTTTGATCCAATTCAGCGTTCAGCCGGGCACCAATGGTGAAACCACTTTTGAAGATGTGGTGATCAAATCCTTCCCTTCCGTTCAAAATGGCCTTGCTTTGCCTGCTAACTGGACGGCAAGCCAATCCCAAACCTACACTTTGAGTTGCCCCATCCCTTCATACACCCGCAAGATCACTGAAATCGCCATGGTGTGTTTTATACAGGATGATGGAGACAAAAAAATCTGGCAAGGCGTTAGAGCCGAGAAACAAGGTGTTCCAAATGATGCGGAAGCCATTTCGGCCACCGTGCCTTCTTTCACCTGCGGCACCAGTGTTGATCCTATGGTTACCGTTAAAAACTCAGGCATTACTACCATCACTGACATGACCATTACTCCGGCTATTGACGGCGTTGCGGGAACTCCTGTTGTTTGGACCGGCAATCTGGCCCAAGGCAGCTCAACCACCATTTCAGTGGGTACCCTGACTTCTGCCATTGGTGGAGGGCATGTATTCTCCTACACTATAACCGGGGTGAGTGGAACCGATTTTTATACCCTGAACAATACGGCTAAATCCAATTTTTATATGGTAAGTAGTTATCAAGGCACGCCCGTTGCAGAAGATTTCTTCGCCGTAAGTTTCCCTCCTGCTTCCTGGGGAATGGTAAACGCCAACAACGGAGTAAGCTGGAGCAGGGTGTCCAACGTAGGCGCTTATGCTATTTTGCCTCTGGGATCCATGAAATATGATTTCTTTAATAATACGGTAGCGGGTGATGCTGACGAAATGTTGCTCCCTCCTTTAAACCTTGCAGGTGGAAACTCACCTTTATTAACTTTTGACATTGCCAAAGCATTCCGCACCGGCAAAAACGACATGTTGGAAGTTATGGTATCTACTGATTGCGGCGTAACCTGGGTGACCGTGTATTCAAAAACCGGCACAACCCTGGCCACCTGGCCAACTGCAATCACTTCCAATTACCTTCCTGTAACGGCGGCTGAGTGGAGAACCGATTCGGTAACCTTAAGCGGCTTTAACGTGGCTAACCTTCTGGTGAAATTTGTAGCTACTAACGACAATGGAAACAACATGTTCCTGGATAACATTAACCTATCACAAAGCGACCCTGTGGGTATCAAAACCTATGGTATGGTAAATTATCTCGTTGATGTTTACCCTAACCCAAGTAATGGGGAAACCAATGTCATGATCAATGCCATTTACCCTTCCAAAGCGGAGTTGAAAGTGTTGAACAGTATTGGTCAGGTGGTGTATGTTTCTTCAGAAAGCCTGAATCAGGGAGAAAATCTTATTAAGTTAGACGCTTCACGATTTGCACATGGTGTGTATTCCATAGTTGTGGAGTCGGAGCATGGCAAAGTGGTGAAAAAACTCACTGTAGCTGAGTAGTTTAGACTAAACCTTAAACAAAAACCTCTACCCTAAACAGGTAGGGGTTTTTTTTATATCCGCTCATTCGATTTAACACTTGTGTGCTTGAAATTATGATGGCTTTTTCTATATTTGTTATCCTTATTATTAACTAAAAATTAAGAATTCATGAAAAAACAATTACTTGCACTCGGCCTTCTTTTAGGCGCTGCTGGAATGAATGCTCAATCCACTCGTTTGAGTGTTTTCGAAGAGTTTACTGGTGAGACCTGCCCTCCCTGCGCAGCCACCAATCCTGGACTGAATGCCTTGTTGGCCTCACCTACCAATACGCCGAAAGTAATTGCCCTAAAATGGCAAGTGCCTATTCCTTCAGCTCCTACTACAACTTGGTCTTTATACCAAACCAATAAAACAGAAATTGACTGGAGATACCGTTCACAAAGCGCTGGTGGTTATGGTTACAACAGTCCTGGTGGCATCACTTCTGCACCCAATGGAAAAATGGATGGGCAAAATCCAACGGTTTTTGGTGCTTCTTCTGATCACCCGGCCAACTTAAACAACTCCGTTATTTCTGCTGCCCAAGCCGTACCAACTCCTTTCTCAATTAACGTACTCCGCGCTTGGGACCCAACGTTCAGTGCACTCACGGTAACGGTAAACATCTCGGCTTCCGCCGCATTTACTGCTACAGGTAACCTTATTTGCCGTGTGGTAATGATCGAAAGAAGAATAAAATTTGCCACACAGCCAGGCACCAATGGTGAAAAAGATTTCGACGATGTTGTCATCAAATCATTCCCAAGCATTCAAGCTGGTACACCTATGGCAGCTTCCTGGACCAATGGTCAAACACAAACCTTTACACTTAGTTGCCCATTGCCTGCATACACCCGTGATAAATCAGAGGTGGCCATTGTTGCTTTTATTCAGGACGATGCTGCATCAAGCAAGTTAATCTGGCAAGCCGGTGTAGCTGAAAAAGAAGGTTTGGCCAATGATGCAAAAGCCATTTCAGTGAGTTTGCCAAACATCGTATGTACTTCTACTATCGCACCAAGCATAGTTATTGGCAACCACGGTACTAACGCCATCACCGCCTTAACCATTACACCTTATGTTGATGGTGTGGCTCAAACTCCAGTAAACCTTACCACTAACCTTGGTGTTGGCAGCAGCACAACCGTTGGCGTTGGTATCCTTAACGTTACCAGTGGCGCCCACACGTTCTCTTATACCATTAGTGGTGTAAGTGGAGGAGACTTCAATCTTGCCAACAACAGCATGAAAGCCTCCTTTGTTGTGAACAGCAGCTATCAGGCCGTTCCTGTTGCTGAAGGTTTCGTAGGAACATTTCCTCCTGCAGGCTGGTCTACTTATAACACAACAAGTTCACCAACTTGGATCAAAGTTACTACTGCCGGAGGTTTTGGTTTAACCATGGAGTCTACCAAAATGGACTTCTATAACATCGCAGCAGGAACTGTGAACGACCTTAACCTGCCTGCAATGAACCTGACAGGAACCAAAACACCAACTTTGTCATTTGATGTGGCGTACGCTTCATACAACACTACTTTAGTTGATACACTTGATGTTCTAACCTCAACCAATTGCGGTGCAACCTGGAATGTAGTGTACACAAAAGGTGGTCCTGCTTTACAAACCTCTGCTCCTCAAACAGCCGCGTTTACACCAACTGCAGGTGCTGGTCAGTGGAGAAAAGAAATCATTGGATTGACAGGATTAAACACCAATTCCGTGTTGGTTAAATTTGTTGCCCGTTCAGGCTACGGAAACAATCTTTACATTGACAACGTGAACCTCAGACAAACGGATGCTGTTGGCATTGAAACCATCAGCAATTCAATTGTAGGTGTTGAAATGTACCCTAACCCTGCAGGTAACGATGTTAACCTGAGCATTGCCTCCTTGAATGCTGGCACTGCAAAAGTTACCGTGATCAATACCCTTGGTCAGGTAGTATACAGCACAAACACTTCACTTGAAATTGGAAACACCACTTTAACCATTGATGTGAAAGATATGGCTACTGGTGTTTACAATGTAATGATTGATACGGCAGAAGGCTCTACTGTTAAAAAATTAACCGTTTCTCACTAAACCTTTAAGCCCCGCCGAAACCCGGCGGGGCTTTTTTTAAATACAACACAATGAAAAAGTTACTCCTTATCCCGGTTCTTTGTTTTTCTCTTCATGCAGGCGCACAGGGAAGTATCCTGTTATCGAACAACGATAACGCTTCAACCCTTACGCCAAATGCTATTATTCAGCTAACCACAGCAGCCTCCACTCCAACTTCCGTTTTTAACCTAAAATTCAACATCGACATTAAAAATACCAGCGGTAGCACAAAAACATTTCTTGTAAAACGTTATGATGTAACCTTAAATCCAGGAGCAGATGCTTATTATTGTTTTGCGGGTAACTGTTATGGCCCGCCTACAACTCTGGCTCCTACTGCTCTCACTTTAACCAGCAATCAATCTGCCTCGCAAGTGCAGGGTCAATACCAGATCCTTACCGCTGACCTTGACGAAGCAACCACCATAGGATACAGTTTAATTAAATACACCTTTTTTGATGAGAACAACGTATCCGACTCAGTTCAAATCAGCTTGCGTTACAATTCACCCGTTGGCGTTTCGGAATTAAAGAAAAATCTGAAATCCATGGAGCTTTACCCTAATCCAAGCGAGGGCAGTTCAAACTTATTAATTAATGCTCAATCCGCCTTCAATGGAAAAGTGATGGTGTACAATTCACTTGGGGATTTGGTAAGCGAACAAACTACATCTATCAGTCAGGGCCAAAATAAAATTGAACTCAACCTTCAAGCTCTAAGCCCCGGTGTTTATCTGGTGAGTGTAAAGGCAGGTAATGCCAGCCTGACCAAACGTTTGGTGATTAAATAAACCCAGCTTTCATTTCATTGGTAAAGCCCTGTACACCACGGGGCTTTCTTTATTTTAAGCCGTTCAGAGAAGTCATTTTTTTTTGCTTTCTTTACGTTTTTAAACCACGCGCATTATGGAATTATATCTCGATTCAGCCAACATGAAGGAAATAGAAGAAGGCTTCAAACTCGGCTTTCTTAACGGACTTACTACCACCCCGACCTTCATGCAAAAAGAAGGCATTACGGATATAGACGGTACCATTGTGAAACTCAGTAAAATGGTTCCCGTGTTACAAATCGAGGCTTTGGGCAACAGCGCTGAAGAGATTCTCGCTGAAGCTGAACGCCAGCTCGCTTTGGGATTAGACCCTAAAAAGACCGTGTTTAAAATACCGGTTTCTCTTGAAGGCGTTAGGGCTTGCAAAATGCTGCGCAATAAAAATTACCTGGTAAACGTGCATTTGGTGTATACCTTGCAACAAGCCTATATGGCTATGCAGGCCGGCGCGAGCTACGTTTGTCCACTGGTTGGGCGTTTGCAGGATCAGGGCCATGATGCCTTAACTTTGGTTCAGCAATGCGTTGACGCTGTGGACCTGTATGAATACGATACCAAGATTATGTTTTCATCTGTAAGGAACATTGAACATGTTCGCAATGCCATAAACATTGGTGTACATACCATTACCGTTCCACTTAAAGTGATGAAACAACTCACTGAAAATAATTTCACTACGGTTGGTACCGACCAATTTATTATGGACACCCGCTTAATGATGGTGAAAGTAAAAGAAGCCATTAACGGGGTAAATCCTGTTGTGGATGAAAGCACCAGCCTGAGCGATGCGCTTGTAAAAATGACGGAATACAACTTTGGTGCCATAACCGTGATTAAAAAAGACGGAAGCATCCGCGGTGTATTCACCGATGGTTCCCTCAGAAAATTATTGATGGAACAAGGCAAGGACGTGTTGAACAAAAAACTGGGAGATTTAAATTACCGTGAACCCATCAGCATTGAAGGGGAAATGCTTTTGAACGAAGCCAACTCCCTTTTCAAAAAAACCTCTGTGGATACCATTGTGGTTACCGATAAAGGCAAGCCGGTAGGGATGCTTGATATTCAGGACCTCTAAACTTAATTTGCCCCGTACTACGGGGCTTTTTTTATGCAGGACATTATCCGCAAATTTTCTGAGCTGGGTGGTAGTTTTATTACAAGCCCCGAGGACCTACGAAAAAAAATCGATGGCATTAAAGCCTTTATCTTCGATTGGGATGGGGTGTTTAATAACGGACAAAAAATTGCGGGTAGCGGAAGTCCATTTAGTGAGGTGGACAGCATGGGCACCAATCTGCTTCGTTTTTCTCATTACTTAAAAACCGGACAATTGCCAATATGTGCAATAATCAGTGGAGAAAAAAACGACAGCGCCATTTCCCTTTCAGAACGGGAGTGTTTTCATTATTCCTTCTTTAAAACTCCTCACAAAATTGAAGCCCTTGAGTTCATCTGCAAAAAACAAAACATCACCCCATCAGAGGTAGCCTATGTATTCGATGATGTGCTGGACCTTTCCATAGCGAAAGTTTGCGGACTAAGGATTCTTGTTCGTCACAAATCCAATGTGTTGTTCGAGAACTATTGCCAAAAACACCGTCTTGCTGATTACATCACCGCCTCCGATGGAAACCACTATGCCGTGCGCGAAACCTGTGAATTGCTCATGGGCTTGAATGGAAATTTTGATGAATGCATTTCTCAACGCGGGGACTATTCAAAAACCTACAACGATTATCTCCTGTTACGCAGAGCCATAAAAACAGAGTTGTACAGTGTAAAAGACGGGGCCATACAGTCCCTAAGCCTTTTCTGATTTTTTTTCGATTGTGAATTCTGATTACCTTTGCCAGCCATGAACGAGTTCAGAGAATCTTTGTTAGTGATGATTTCGGTACCCATCTACCTGGTGGTTATTGGTGCCGAATTGTTGTATTCTCACTTTTACAAAAAAGGCTATTACAGTGGTAAAGGCATACTATCCAACCTGTATCTGATGCTTTTGAACATGGGACTCGACGTACTCGTGCGTGGTGTTTGTTTAATTGCCCTGAATTATTTCTACCAATACCATTTTGCTGACCTCTCGTTGCAACCGATTTTATACTGGACCGTATTGATTGTGGCCGAGGATTTTTTGTTTTACTGGCTGCACCGGGTTGATCACTATTGCCGCTTGTTCTGGGCTGTACACGTAACCCACCACAACAGTGAGGAGTTTAACCTGAGCGTGGGGTTCCGTTCTTCAGTTTTTCAACCCCTTTACCGTTTCATTTATTTTATTCCTCTGGCGCTTTTTGGTTTCAAAGGCATTGACATTATGTTTGCATACAGTGCTACACAAATTTTCGGGATCCTGGTGCATACCCAAAGCATTAAAAAACTTGGAGTTCTTGAATACATTCTGGTCACCCCTTCTCATCACCGCGTTCATCATGGCAGTAACGTGCGTTACCTGGATAAAAACATGGGCATGTTCCTGATCATTTGGGATAAACTCTTCGGTACTTTTCAGGCCGAAGAAGAAAGCGATCCTGTGAAATACGGGCTTACTAAAAATATTGAAACCCATCACCCGGTAACCATGGTGTTTCACGAGTGGGTAAACATTTGGCGTGACCTTAAAGAAAAAAATTGCAGCCTCAGGGAAAAATTGATGTACCTCTTTGGCCCGCCCGGCTGGAGTCATGACGGAAGTACCAAAACCAGCGCTCAACTCAGGGCCGAATTGAAACAGAAGGAAAGCATTGATGTCAGAGCCTAAAGCTTTTGAGCGCTTAAAGCGATTGAAAGTCCTGTTAAAAATTGAACAGGACGAAGATTACCGCCAATACAAGGAGCAATTCCTCCGGGTAAATCTTGAACAACGCAAACTCAATGGCCTGAGCTGGTACCCCATAAAAATCAACTCAGAAGAGCTGGGAAGTAACGAGCTCATCACCCTTGATATAGAACGCACCTCCCTGCTCGATCATCCTCACCAGTTCAGTTCCGGTAAAAATGTAAGTTTATTCAGTCAGCTATCACAACCAATACGTGAACTCAATGGCACCATTAAATCGGTAAACAGAAACAGCCTGAAGTTGATCGTCAACACAGATGAACTGCCTGAGTGGTGTTTTGATGGTAAGCTGGGACTAAATATACAGTTCGATGAAAACTCCTACCAGGAAATGCAAAAAACGCTTGACGCTTTATTGTTTACAAAAAACAAACGTCTGCTTGAATTGCTCAGTGTATTGGAAGGAGAGCAAGAACCCGCCTTTGATGAAGTAAATGAAGCTGTGCTGGTGCAAAGCCTTAACCTTTCCCAAAACAGGGCGCTCCGGCACGTGTTAAGTGCCAAAGACATTGCCGTGGTGCATGGTCCGCCCGGAACCGGAAAAACCAGCACCATGGTGCATACCATACGTTTAACTCTGCAGGAAGAACATCAGGTATTGGTTTGCGCACCCACGAATACGGCCGTGGACCTGATCAGTGAAAAGCTATTGGAACTGGGCATTGATGTGTTGCGATTGGGTCATCCGGCAAGGGTTTCAGAAGAGCTGCAGGTTTGTAGTCTGGATGGAAAAGTTGCCGCCTCCAAACATTTTAAAGAAATTAAGTTGCTTAGAAAAAATGCGGAGGAGTATTTCCGCATGGCTGGAAAATACAAACGTGTTTTTGGGAAAGAAGATGCCGCACAAAGGGCTGCCTATTATGCCGAAGCAAAAAACAACATCAAAGAAGCCCGCTTGCTGGAAGACCTGGTGGAAGATGAATTGTTTAAAACATCTCAGGTGATCTGTTGCACTCCGGTCAGCAGCACCAACCGCAGGCTGGCAAGAGCAAAATTTAAAACCCTGTTTTTTGATGAAGCCTCCCAGGCCCTGGAACCCATGGTGTGGATTCCTTTGCTAAAATGTGAGCGTTTAATTCTATTTGGCGACCATTTTCAGTTGCCTCCGGTAGTAAAAAGTATGGAGGCGAAAAAGGGAGGGTTGGACCAAAGTTTGCTTGACCGTTGCATTGAACTCGATAAAACCACTGTGCTGCTCAACCGGCAGTACCGCATGAATCAGATCATCATGGGGTTCAGCAATGCCTGGTTTTACAAGGGTGAACTTACTGCCGATGCAAGTGTGAAGGAACACGTGTTGGCCCCTGAAGAAGCCGCTTACCTAAACAAGTGCCTTGAGTTTATTGATACAGCGGGTTGCGATTTTGAAGAAGAACAAAATCCGGAAACCCTGAGTTATGCCAACCCCAAAGAAGGGGAGGTGCTTTTTAAACATTTACAAACCCTGCTCGAAACCTACTCGGGGCAGCAAAATGTCGTGGATATAAGCATTGGCCTTATTTCTCCATATAAAGAACAAAGGGAATGGATGAACCAACACATTGAAGAGTATCCCCTGAATAAAACCCGGGTTGAGGAATTACACATTAAAACCATAGATGGGTTTCAGGGAGAAGAACGGGATGTGATTTATATTTCTCTTGTGCGCAGCAACGAAAAACAGGAAATTGGTTTTTTGAGCGACGAAAGGCGAATGAATGTTGCATTGACCAGGGCCAGAAAAAAACTGGTTGTAATTGGTGATAGTTCTACCATTGGTCTAAATCCCTTTTACAAAGCCTTTTTGGAATACTGTGAAAAATACGGGGTTTACCGCACGGCCTGGGAGTGGGCTGGTTGATTATTTTAGTACCTTCATTTTAAAAATCCACTATGCCACATGCTGATGTTGCCGCCTACCTGAAGGTCATGCCCGAAGCCTTCCGGCCCATGGTGAGCGCCCTGCGTAAAATCATTACCGGCTCTGACAAACGACTACAGGAACGCATCAAATGGAACGCGCCAAGCTATTACCATGTTGAGGACATTGTTACTTTTGGTCCCCTTCGCAAAGAGAAAATGGTTTTGGTTTTTCATCATCCTTCTGTTGTCAGAGTTCATTCATCTATTCTTGAAGGCAATTATAAAGACCGGAGGTTATTTTGGTTTGGGACTCTGAAAGAGATCAAAACCGCGGAGAAGGAGTTGGTAAAAATTATCCGTTTCATTATTTCAGAAATTGATAAAAAACAAAAAGCTTCAGATCCAGGACCCAAAGGCATTTTAAAGGTTTGCGAACAGGGGCATTCATTTTACAAAAGCAGCGATTGCCCCGTTTGCCCCAACTGCGAAAAACTTAAGAAAGGAAAATCGCATGTGTTTTTGGATCTTTCAGCACCGGCAAAACGTGCACTGGAGAATGAAGGCATCACCTCCTTAAAGGCTCTGGCAAGATATACAGAGAAGGACATCCTCTTACTTCACGGCATGGGAAAAACATCGCTTCCCAAGCTAAGAGCAGCTCTCAAAACGGCCGGACTGCATTTTAAATAAGTCGGTAATTGTGGTTTGTGTAAACCAAAGAAAAAACCTTAAGCTACGCTTTGTTTTCCCTTCATGTGTTTGAGGTTCATGAAATACATCACAATAAACACCATATCCACGAGAATTGAAAACACCAGGCTTCCATATTGTGGTCCTTCTTCCCCGGTGTTGATGTTGAGGCTGAAAAAATTAATACTCAGTTCCGCGATCACATAAAGGTAAAAGCCAATCTTATCCAGCTTCCACATCATAATAACTCCTATCAGAGAAAAAACATTCGCGATGAGTCCGTAAATACTCACCATACCCACCTGATGGAAAAACTCAACACCCTCCACATCTTCAAACTGCGGGTATCCCTCTACAATCTGTGGCCAAACCTCTTCAATGGTTTCAGCACTTAAACCAAGCACCATGGTACCCAGTGCATAAACCAATAACATCAAGCCCGAAGCAATGAATGATAAAATGCAAATGATCTTTAAAAATTCAGGTCGTTCAGGTGGAGTCTCTAATGACTGAAAGCTGTAGTTGGTGTTTTCCATAGTGTTTGCGAATGGGCATTTAAAAGTAAAGAAATTTCAGAAGCCTGAACATAAAAAAACAAGAGCGGTTCCCTGCCTTAATTACGCAAGTCTCAAATTAAGACGGGTTTAAAGAAAAGATAAAGGGAACCGAATTGGTCCCTTTTTAATTATCTAACAATCAATAATTTACACAGATTTTATTCCACAATGATTTTCCAATAAGCGCTTTGTGGGATACATAGGAAATTAATCTAGTTGAATTCGAAATCAGGATATAGAATCTCCAAACCTGGGCCTCCCTGAACTCTGGTTCTTGTGATTTCATCTGGAAATTTTTCAATCATATCTAAAATGAACTTATCATTGAATTTTGAATGTACATTATGCCTTAAGCCAGAAAAAGAAATTTTTGTGAGTTTTTTACTCTCTAAATAATTCCTTATCATTTTTACGTCATTTTCTGCGGGACTTTTTGCATTTTCTTTGCCCTTACGGGGGCCTTCTGTTGGGGTCTTCGCTTCGACCTCTTTCGGCGTATTAGCTGCATGATGAGAGCTTAACCAATCTATAAACTCATCTATTTTTTGAGCCAATTTTTCATTTTTTACTCCACCACCTGTTACTCCCTTTTCAATCAACTCATCTGTTAACTTAAATATATCCCCCTTTTTATGCAGCTGGGCCTGCTGAGTCGAACTATGAATAAAACCAACTTCATACTCATCCTTATCAATTAGTAACGGCATAACATTATCTGATAAGACCCAAGCTGCTCCCATTTCGTTTAAACAAACTTCACTTTCCTTATAGTCTTTCGAAATAAATTGAAGAACAATCTTCGCATTCATTAGTTCGTCCTTAATTCTATTTCGAAAGTCTTCTCCAGTCTTCGGTTTAGAACCTTCCAGTGATGTGTTAAACACATCTTGGCTTACGTTTATGTTCAGTCCGTTGTGCAAAATCAAATCACAGAACTTATTTACAATATCTTTATTTACAGAAGAATGACTGATAAATATTTTTCCTGTTTTATTTTTCATCGTTTTATTTTCTGACTTTTTTTCTGTGGCCTTTTCTTCTGCTTTTAATCGCCTCTCGTAGTCTTCAACTAAGAGTTTACCTGGTACTAATATACGCGCATACCCATTTCCCATTAGGTCAATATAGTCGCGTTCTTTAAGTGTTATTGCCAATTCATGGGGTTCTACTAAACTTGAAAAAGACAGGCCATTACCTTCTAAAAGTTCTTTTACTGGATAATAGCTTTCGCTGGGCAATTTATATAGTTTACGAAGGATTAAGCCTAGTTTCTCGTTTGTATCATAATTTTTTACTTCCTCCAGTCGCTTTTCATCATAGTTTATTATGTTGTCGCAAACGGAAAGTATATTTACTTTGGTTTGCAGCCCAGCTACAGCACCCTTAAGCCATGCTTTTTTCTTTTTAATCTTTTCTGGCAGTGACAAAGCAGAATTTAACTCAGGCCTAGCTCCGCTGGAATAATCTAATGAGAATTGCCGCTCGATATGATTATTTTGGAAATTAAATGAGGTTTTCAAAAGACCAATCACAGTTTCCATCCATAGTTTAACTGATAATTCAGTAGCACTAAAATCTTCGTTGCTATTGATCTCCTTTTCCAGGATTGGGGCAGCTTCACTGATTAGAGCCTTAACTTTTTCCTGAAATTGTTGAAAAGGGATTAACATTCGCAGGTCTTCAACCCTACTTACATTATTCATAGTCATTTTATATTGCGGGTGTAATTTTGTAGTCTAAAACTACAAAATTTTTTACCTTTTTAAAGCTGATGATGGAACTGGGCCTTACGGTGGACACCCAGATGACTCCGCTCACGGAATGATAGCAAACACAAGCATTCTCCAAGCGATTACAGGTCTTTAAACTATCAACTAAACCATGTCGGGAGCCTTCGCCTTGTCTGACTTCTCAAAACCATCAATAATCCTTTTTAATAACTTATGAAAGGAATTTTTTATAATTTTTTTGTTTTGCAGCCCAACGACAACCCCATCGTAAGGCCCTTCTTTATAACCGAAGTGCTGTCCATCTGCTTTAAAATTAATTGACCCAATGAATCTTCCCCCGATGCCCACAGCGGCAATAATTTGATTTGGACCCAAAACAAAAGCAACGCCCGAACAACCAATTTTGCCAAAGAGCACTCTAAATGTTGCCTCCCAACTGGGGCTGTCCTCAGGTATTTCCCTAAACTCATCCAGAAGTCCGACAGGAATATCATCATCGGTAGTTCCTTGGACCTCCCAGTTCATTATCCTTCTTAAACTATTATGGTCTGTATGCTGCCTAAATTTGTCGCCAAATAGAAAGTATCCAGCGGATAAAGCCACCTTTGCAACAAACCGTATCCTTACATTTTTATTAAACTGTACAGTCAATGCTAATGGAATTTGGCCTTTCTCGTCTTCCGTGTACCGTAGGTTTTTGACTGGATTGAATATATAGTTCTCACCATCTTTATAGTAGACCACAACCTTTTCGCCAGTATCCGTTCTGGTTCCCCTAATTGCCAGTTTTGCGGGCTTTTTACTATGTCCTTTGTAGCCCTTTTTTCGTCGAACCGCTTGAATCAAAAAATCTTTAGACAATACTCCATCCAGCAGCGATCCAACACTAGCATTTTTACTTTTGCTTACCTGAATCTTAAAGCTGTTAATGCCACCTAAACTGAGCGGAATAATATGCTCAACATTGGCCTCCTCAGGTGATATTCCCTCGTCTACATAGATGCAGTATATTTTGTCCTTTTCGTGATCAGCCATTTTTGTTAAGCGCCAAAATATTCTTTCCAATAAATATGCGAAGCGAAACCACCTTGCACCCTATCAATGTATGTGCCATCGGTAAGATGTTCAATTGTTAGAGAATGTACTGTGTTCTCGGTACCAAGAATATCTTGGATATTTTTATATATGTCCTTGCTTTGCGGTGAATGACCTGGCAGCGCAATGGCAAACTTCCTAATTTTACTTTTAGTTTTTAGGTCAAAAATGACAAGAAAACACCTAAGTTCTTTGGGTTCTTTGATAATGTTTACACCATTCCATTCGTCGCCAAAATCGTATTTAATCCAGTAGGGTGTTTGCAAGATGTCCTCTTCTGGATTTAAAACCTGCTGGCGAACTAAGTTCAGTCCTGGATTATTTAGGATCAACCCATACCCAAAAGTGCAAAAGGCAAGCAAGTATGCTATTCTGAGCAAAGCAATTTCGGCCCTATGTTCGTCAGAAGTTAGTCGTTGAGTAAACGACATTTTTGTTCCCTCTAAGACCTTATCAATATTAAATGGGTTCAATGGCATCTTATGGGTTGTGATTAAATCTCCCAAAAATTTACCTGCCTGTTTGGGATGAGATCTTTTGGGTTGCAAATCAATTCGTATAGTTCCGTTCGGTTCAATACCAAATGACCCCGCCATCTCATTCTCACCAATTTTAAACCTTGTATCCACTTTTGAACCAGGTAACCACATTCCAAAATCCAGTTCCAAAAGCCGTTCTAGCAAATCAATATCCAGCTGGTGACCACTTTTTGAATTACAATCTCTACAGGTCAGTGTTATAGGCTTTCCGCCAAGCGAGGCAGGAGGTACGTCCTCAAGAGTCAGGTCGTTTTGGTTCCTTTCATATAGATTTTGAATGGGGAATAACTTAAGACAAATGGGACACATGTAGCCATCGGTAAATTCGACATTTGTAAAATTATTTGTCCCTTCCTTTACCCACTCTAAGTTTTGAGAAAATGTCTTGAAGAGCCTTAAGCGCTTTTTAGTTTGTCTATTCATTGAAATGAGGCTCCAAATTGGAGGTATACCAAATTTAATGAATGCGCCCTTGAAAGTAAAGGGTTAACCTTGAAAACATACAAATGCTGGCTGGACGAGAGAGGTGAAGTTTGGTATTCTGATGCCAAAGGCATTCCAACTTCGGCGGTTCACCACAGATCAGTTACTTCAATGGAGGAAGCCAGGAGGACCGCAGTTGAAATAATAGCGAGTCACGGCAATTAGTAAATAATTATTTTTTCTTTCTCCGAGCGCCAGAAGCCGCCGTAACACTCCATCTGCCATAGGAGATAGTCTTTGCCCCTTTCTCAATTAGGGCGGATATCGCCGCAGCTTCATTTTTGAATTTATCCCTTCTCAGGAAGTAAATCAATACACTGATTGCGGCACAAACAAGGAGTCTAGGCAATGACGAATCCACAATGCCGATAGGCAAAGGCCAATAATCTAGTAACCAAGAAATTTTTTTGTAATATTCCATTACATCGTTGTTAAATAATTAAACATCCACCCACCTTCAGCGTATCTCTGGATTCCGCCTAATGAGTGATCTATCTATTATTTACAACGTCTGCAATGTTTCAAGAGGACCAAGACTGGAATATCCCAGAGAGATTTCCTGATTCGTCGGGGTCATTCCGCCCTTGGGCCAAATAAACCTTCGAATCTGTCTTTTGTCTGTTATCAATTCAGTTATTCATTTATCAGATGTCAGTATTCAGCATCATAAACAAATCCTTTCCTTGAAACTTTTAGACCTAAAGCATTAAAAAAATGCTCTGCTAAAGAACGTATACAAATATACTCAATTTTCTTGGTTAAAGCCCTGGGGTCAGGGTTGTTAACATATATTTGGAAAACAAAAAGAGAGCTCTTAGCTTCCTTTTTTGATTTCAACACCGACCAGATTCACTTAAGCTCTCAGGATATACCTGCGTAATTAAGGTTCCCTGCTCTTGTTTTCGGTCATACAAATGGATATGCGTTACTTTCCTGAAAAAGGCGGGTACTTGTCGGTAAGAAACAACATGTAAAGTCCTACCCGGGTTGACCAGCGCAGGGTGTCCACAATAAACTCGTGCATGCCTTTGGGGTATTTGCCTGTAAATAACACAATCAGCCAGGATAAAATAAGATAGATGTACACCAGGATCATTCTGAAAAAAAGCACGATGCCATGAGGAAGGATCACATAAAAGATACCAAAAAAGGTACGTAGCAATAAAGTAAGGCGGCTGAGTTGTTGAGGATGGGCCAAAGTTAAGGTCACATTGGGATCTTCGGCATTTAAACCAAAAGCCGGATAGCCGTCGCTTAAGTTCAAAAGCCTTGCGCTTAATCTCGCCCCCCAGCGCTGCAGTGCCATTTGAAAATCAAAAAACGATTTTGGGTACTGGGCTGTGAACAACACAATCCACCAGGCCAGAAATTGTAAAATCCCTGCCGCAATCTGCATAAAAAACAGAATAAAGGCGTGGGGTATAACTATGTATAACCAGCCAAAAAAGCTGCGCAATAACAATTGTCCTCTGGAATACTGCTCCTGGTGCTGTATCTCAAAGACAAAATCAGAGGCCGGGTTTGTTTCTTCCATGGTAAATGGGTTTAAAGGTTTATATTCTGCCCAAAGTACTGCCCCATATAAATTTTGTCAAGCCAAAGTTGATGTGAAGTTTTGAACAGAGGGCCTCGGGCATTCACTAAGCCTGTTTCCAAAAATCAAATGCCTTAGAATGAACCTGCGTGGATTTTGAAAGTTTGGGCGCAAAAAAGTATGTATTTCCCTTTTTATCCTTGCTTATTTTTAAATTCCTGAGTCTTTCTCCCGAATTCACACTCAATTCGATCTCTTCAGAATCAGAGAAATACACCAACCAACTGTTCAGGTTGTTTTTGAGCACCATGCCATTCACCGCCATGATCTCATCGCCTGCAAACAGACCCGCTTTCCAAGCTGGGGAGTATGGGGCCACCAGGCTGACCTTGCTAAAAAAGCCATTGTCCACCGTTTTAAATCCGTATCGGTTTTCGGCTTCCAAAGGTGAATCTGTCTTTAAGAGTTCCATGCCAAGGTAAGCCAAACTTGCCTTCAATGGGTCTTCAAAATCCCCCGTACCATACACGTACGTTTTAAAAAAATCCCCAAAGTCTTTTCCCGCAACTTCATTTACAAGTTCAGGAACCGTTTGCTCCTCATACCCCTTGTTTTGTTTGCCATAGCGTTCGTAAAGGAGTACGCAAACATCTTTCAAACTTTTTTTATTATTTGTGGCCTGAAGGATCTTTACATCAAGCATAAAAGCAATTAAACAGCCTTCATCGTAAATATTGGTTTTGCGGTAAGGGGCCCCGGGCACATAGCCATCGAGCCAGGTCTCCCAGCTGCTTTGGGCCACACTTAAATTATAGCGTCCGTAATTGTGAAAATGTTTCATTATCCGCTCCTCGAGTGTTTTAAAATATTGGTCAAGTGCAAACACCCCGCTGCTCAGCAACAATTTGTCGCCGTAATACGTCGTAAATCCTTCATACACATAACCGGTACGCGCATAATTTTCCTTTGTAAAATCATAGGGCAGCATTTCTTGCGGCCGAATGGTTTTGATGTTCCATACATGAAATAGTTCATGACAACTCACCCCCAAAACATCTTCGTAAGTGGCTCCATTGTTTAAGTCATACCCTGGGCCAATCGCAATCACCGTGTTGCGTTTATGTTCCACCCCGTGGTAATAGCGGAACGGGGTAATTTGAAAAATAAAATGGTATTCAGGATAAGGAAAATCGCCCCAGAAATTGATACTGGTTTTTGTGAAGGCCAAAAAATCTGATTTTATGCGTGTATAATCGGGTTTGCATAACCCGTTAAAATGCAGGTGAAAGGTGATGTTGTTGACCTTAAAAAAATCCGATTGCAGCTGAGTGCTGGCAATAAAAGGAGAGTCGGCCAGTTCATCAAAGGAAGAGGCCGTGAGTGTATTGCCATCTTTAGGAAGGGAACAAACTATTTTATAGTGTTCTGGGATAATGAGATTCACCTGGTGTTTTTCATGCATTCTCTCAGGCACGTAAATACAACAGTGCACCGGATTAATGTACATCTGGTTTGTATCAGCAAAACAGGAGCCTGCTGTAAGTTCAACTGCGTAATAACTGTAGGTCACTTTTATTTGTTTGCAATTGGGGGTTTCTATCCGCCAAAGATCTTTGTTCAGTTTTGTGTACAACAGCACCTCTTCCTTTTCATTATAGGCATCCACCCTTTTGATGTTCTTTGCAAAATTTCCCAATTCATATCGGCCGGGGCGCCAGGCTGGCAACTGCAAATCCAGAAACCCGCTTGTGATGTTGTCAATCACCAGGTCAATGTACACGTAGTGCGAAGCCGGATTTTTCTGATAAAAACTATAACTGATCATAAAGGAAGATTTGGTATAAAAGTAAAGATTTGGGGCTTTGTTGGGAGAAATCGTCCTTGTTTTTATGGATTCCCATGATTATTTATTATGTGAGTCCATCCCATTTGGAACAGCCCTGACCTTTTCTCAAATTCTTTTCCCTAATTTTGTTTCATGCTGATGCTGTGGGATCTGCATTGACACATAGAACACAAAACAAATAATGAACGCTAAAAAAAACAAACGGGTGGATGTGGTGTATTCCACAAATCCCAATTTTAAGTATGCGGAAGAATCAGACGATACTCTGGAAACCTTGAACAAGCAGGCACAAAACCTAAAGGTGTACCTTGATCGTTTAGGGGGCGGTAAATTATTGAGCCGGGTAGCGGGTTTTGTTGGAAAAACCGAAGACCTTGAAGCATTAGCCAAATTACTAAAACAGAAATGCGGGGTTGGAGGGAATGCCAAGGAAGGGCAAATTCTCATTCAGGGTGATAAGCGCGAGAAAATCATTGAGATCCTTATCAAAGAAGGGTACAAAGCAAAAAAGGCAGGTGGTTAATCTGCTTTTACAAATTCGAAACCGCTGTAATAGATATTCCCGTTATCAAGCACCCTAACGGTTTCGCCGGTGTTCCGTCCAATTCCACCCGTAACGAGCAACTTGTCATCAACAACCTCAAGGTAACTTTTGCCTTCCATATCAGGCGACTTGGCCTTAGTAATCAATACAACAAAACCATTTTCTTCTTTTAGAGTCATTTTTAAACCCTCAGGATTGCCGTAAGGACATTTGGTACAGGCAAACGCCGTATTGGCGAGTTTGTATTTGCCGTAGGCCTTTTTCCAGGCCGCCGGAATGGGTTTTGGCTCCTCTTTAAAAGCAAGGTACTCCTCTCCACCATTGGCAGTGAGAATCACTTTGGCATAGGTTTTACCGGCCTTGTTTTCGAACGTAAACAACTGATCCTTGATCTTAATCGAAATAATACCAAGCAAAACGGCTTTCAGCTTGTATTTTGCAGGGTCTTCTTTTTTTTGATTAAGCACCACCTTCACAGGACCTTGTTTGAACTTTATTTTTTTTTCGTTTTTTACTTTAATTAAAAACTGATTCAAATTATAAACCCCTTTGATCTCCTCGGGACTGCATGTTTTTTTTGCAGCTAATGCCCCAGAATCAACAGGAACCTTGTAATTAGTATTGAGTTTAATGCCCCGGGCCTCCTTCAGATAAATCTTAAGCAACTTGTTTGCACTGCGAATGCTCACCCCTTTATCGGAATTGGTAAGAACCACCACGCCCACCTGAAGCTCGGGGATAAAGCCAAAATCGGCATGATAAGCATAGGTATCTCCGGCATGTTGAACAATGTTGATCAGGCTACTGTCCTGCCCTTTTTTGATTTGGGCCCGTTTTGCATAAAGTCCATAACCCCAGGCATCCTGATCGGGCAAGGTCATGTCGGCGATTTGATTTTTCATCATTTCGTCTATGCCATCCGGGCTCAGAATATACCCTGACTTGTGTTCGCCTTTGTTTAAGAACATCAGAATGTAATTCGACATGTCCAGCACCGTGCTGTGGATCAGGCCAGCTGCCTGGTCGCGGATAAGCGGTTCCTTGATCTGTTTTTTGTTCACGTAGCCTTTGGCAAGATGTTTAGACAGGCTGGTGTCCTCCACAATGTAGCTTGAGTGCATACTCAGAGGAATAAAGATGTTTTGTTTTACATAGTTGCTGTAAGTGGTTTTGCCCAATCTGGCAATCACTTCCCCAAGCAATCCATAAGCCGCATTGGAATAGGCGTGTTTGTAACGCCGGGGCGAAATGGTGGTTTGTTTGTTGAGTTCCGCAATGAGCCAATTCATGTCGGGCGGAGCATCGCAGAAAAATCCATTTGTCACATCACAAGGCAAACCCGAAGCATGGCACATCATGTCTTTAATGAATATCTGGTTGTTATCGTTGAAACGGCTCTCAATTTTTAATTCAGGCAAATACTGTTTTACGGAGTGTTCGATGTTGAGTTTGTTTTTCTCCTGAAGTTGCAGAATGGATAAAGAGGTGAAGGACTTGGAACAGGACCCAATCCGGTAAATGGTTTTATCGTCGGCTTTGGTTTTTGCCTCCCTGTCAGAAAACCCATAACCCATGCTGTACACAATTTGACCACTATCCACAATTGCCAGGCTTAAGCCTACAGCCTTGTACTTTTTTATTAGGGACGTGTAGGTGCTGTCCAACACGCTTTTGGTTCGGGCACTTACCTTATTGTGTGTTTGTGCCTGAATGAAATGCACGTTCAGGCAAATCAGGCCGATCAAAAGTTTATGCAATGTGGCTTTCATGTAGCTGTTGGTTTTTGTTTTCCGAGGCAAAATTACCATTACGTTGTAAGCCTCTAAATCACATAAGCATGCGGTTCAGGACCCATTCAAGTATACACATACTTTTGAAAACAAAAAAGGGGAGCCTTGCAGACTCCCCCTCTCTTGTGTGTGTATTTTTAATTTAGTGTTTACTCAGGTAATCGGCCACTCCGGCGTGCGACTCCTTCATGCCTTCGCTGCCTTTGGTCCAGTTGGCCGGACAAACTTCTCCATTCTCTTCAAAGAACTGAAGCGCATCTATCATACGCAGGGTTTCATCCACATTGCGACCCAAAGGAAGGTCGTTGATCAATTGGTGACGAACGATGCCCTTTTTATCGATTAGGTATAAACCGCGGAAGGCGATCATGGGTCCGGTAGCGATCAGGTCGCCGGCTTCGTTCACATCATAATCGCCAAACAAGGTGCCGTAAGCCAGAGAAATGGTTTTTGTGGTATCGGCAACAATGGGATAAGTCACTCCTTTAATACCGCCTTCCTTTTTTGACATTTGCAACCAGCCCCAGTGGCTTTCTTCCGTATCGGTGCTGCAAGCCACAACGGCCACATTGCGGCTTTCAAATTCTTTCAGTTTTTCCTGAAACGCGTGCAATTCGGTTGGGCACACAAAGGTGAAGTCCTTTGGGTAAAAGAAAAACACCACGTATTTTTTACCAATGTATTGGTCGAGAGAAAAATTCTCTGACATTTCGCCTCCGTTGATTACGGCAGTTGCCTTAAACGAAGGGGCTTTTTTTCCTACTAAACTTGACATATGATTTGATTTTTAGATTTAATATTTTGTGTAAAAGTATACATTCCTTACAAAACCATTAAAGCCTAACATTGTTCAATATTTAACTTAACAATAATTAATATGAGTTTGCCACTGGGCGGGATGGCCCCTGATTTCACTCTTCACAACACGGTAAAAGCCCAAATCAGCCTTAGTGCTCAAAAAGGCAAAAATGTGGTTTTGTTGTTTTTTCCTCTGGCTTTCACCAGTACCTGCACCACGGAACTCTGTTCGGTAAGGGATGAATTGGCCACATACAATGGATTAAACGCTTTGGTTTTTGGCATTTCCAACGACAGCGTGTTTACGCTTGCCAAATTTAAAGAAGAACAGAAGTTAAATTTTGAGCTGTTGAGCGACTTCAACAAAACGGTTTCAACAGCTTACGAAAGCCTTTACCCGGAGTTTATTCTGGGCATGAAAGGCGTAAGCAAACGTTCGGCCTTTGTCATTGATAAAAACGGTATACTTCAGTACGGGGAAGTTTTGGAGAAGGCCGGTGATCTGCCTAATTTTAATGCGATTAAAACTTGCCTTCATACCCTTAATTCGTTTTGCTAAAAGCGTATTTCAATAAAAAATTCACAGAAGCCGGTTGCGACGAGGCCGGCCGCGGTTGTTTAGCCGGTCCGGTTTTTGCAGCAGCGGTTATTCTGCCTAAAAACTACCGCAACAAGTGGCTCAACGACAGTAAAAAACTCAGTGATAAGGACCGTTACGAACTGCGCCCTGAAATTGAAAACAAAGCTCTGGTTTATGCCGTGGCTCAGGTATCGCATAGCGAAATTGACCAGATCAATATTTTGAATGCTTCATTCCTGGCCATGCACCGGGCAGTGGAGCAACTTCATCCCCCTCCTCAATTTTTGATTATCGATGGAAACCGTTTTAAACCTTATCCTGGCATTCCCCACCAATGCATCATCAAAGGGGATGGCAAGTTTTTGAGCATTGCCGCGGCCAGCATTTTGGCCAAAACCTACCGCGACGATCACATGAAAGTCCTGGATCAGGAATTTCCGCAGTATGGCTGGGCTCAAAACATGGGTTATCCCACCCTCTCCCACCGCGCTGCCATCCGTGAATTTGGCGCCAGCCCCCACCACCGCATGAGTTTCAGATTACTTCCCGAACAGTTGGAACTGGAGTTTTAACCAAGGCTTTTCAATAGTCTGATTTTTGAAAACTCTTCTTCCTTCACGCCATTCAGCCCTTAATATTGCCTAGTTTCGCATAACATGCCTGCCGTAAAAAATGTGCTGTTCACCCTCTTTGTTGTTTTGGCCTTGGCCGGAGGAGCATGGGCCTACTTAAAACTAAGGGAAATTAAAAAACCCTCTGAGGATGCTCTACAGCGTTTACCCGCCAATTGTTCGGTATACCTTTACGCTCGGGACCTATTTGAACTCAACAACCGCTTAAACACCCGCAGTTTGATCATCGACAGGTTTTCAGAACTTGCGCCTTTGTCGGACATTCTTCCTGCGCTCGAACGTTTTTGTGAAGCGGCCTCAGAAAACCCCGTAATAGAAGAAAACATCTCGGGCAACGGTATTCATTTTGCCTTATATCCTGAAAAAGACCAATGGTTGATAAGCTTCAACTTAAAGGAACTTGGGCAGGAAAGAACCTTTCAAACGGCTTTTTCTGAAACCTTTAAAACCAAAAAACTTGATGCTGAACTTTACAGTTTTGAATTTGGGCTCAATTGGGTGCTGTATTTGAACTACCATAAAGGTGGCGTTTGCATTTCCAATTCCAGACAAAGTTTAGTGGATGCCCTGAACCCTGCATTGCCCCGTCTCAAACAGGATTCGGCATTCATAGCCTGTTCTAATGACTTTGAAGAGGCTGAACTCCTCAGTGTTTACCTGGCGCATGATCGGCTTGCCAGCAGAAAACAGAGCATCCATTTCAACGCTTTGCAAAACACCGGGTACACTTGCGGTCAATTTGAGGTACATCCCTCCCAACTGGTTTTTAATGGCCGCCTATTTCCTGGTGAAAATACTTTATTTGAAAAATTGCTGCAACAAAGCCCATCAAGTCCTGAGCTTGAGCTCATGCTTCCATATGCTTGTGTTGCCTTTCAGGCCTATGGCTTTCAGGATTGCTCATCTCTTATTAAAGAAGGCATGAGCGTTAAGGTCAATCAGCGTTTTTGGGATGTGGTGAAAGACTCCGCAATGTTCGAATTGAGTTCAGGCTTTTACAAAAACATCAGCGCTTCCGTTTGTGAGTTCAAGGTGGCGAACACTCGCGGTCGGTTTATTGTGGCTGGGCTATCAGATACCATCAAGGCCCTGGAACATCTGGAATACATGAGCGACAGTTTAATTTCTGATGGAAAAGGAAAAATCTTTCATTTAAACACAACATCAGAATCGCCGCGATTGTTTGAGCCTTTAAGTTCAGTGAGTTGTGTTTTTGCTTTTGTCTATGACACTTACCTTTATATTGCTGAGAGTTTGGACGCTGCGTTGTTGCTCTCTCAGGCCTTGCATACAGGAAATACTTTTGAAAAAAACGCCATTCTCATGGCCTATGCAGGAGAACAATTTCCGGAAGAATTTAGTGTTTTAAAGTACATTTCGCCTTCTGCCCTGCCTGAATCCATAAGGGATTTTTACCCTTCTTCATCTAAAAGCAAAGAGGAAAACTTTCAAGGTTTAAAGCACGCCTCTTTGTCCTTGGTAGCACTTGACAAGGTGTTTAAAATGCGCTGGCACTCTGCCATTGAAAATGAGTTTGAAGAAAGCGGTGAACAGCTCCTGTGGACCTTAAAACTTGATACGAACTGCACCATGATCCCACAAAAATTCGTTAATCACATTAGTGGTGAACAAGAACTCCTTGTGCAGGACGATGCCAATAATTTGTACCTGATCAACAGCAAGGGAAAAACACTCTGGAAAAAACGATTAAAGGAGAAAATTCGGTCCAGGATCTATCTGGTGGACATGTTCCGTAACAACAAATATCAAATGCTTTTTAGTACCGACAATTACCTCCACCTCATCGACCGCAATTCCAATTACATCGAAACCTACCCGGTTAAAACACCTGCAAAACTAAGCTCCCCGCTCTGTTTGTTTGATTATGAACAAAATCGGGATTACCGCTTATTTTTTGCCTGTACAAACAAAATAATTTACAATTATACCATCTATGGCATTCGCAACGCAAAGTTTACCCCGTTTAAAACCGAAGAGGAAGTGCAACTGCCAATACAATACATTAAAGTGGGTGCCAGCGACTATTTGTTGTCTGTTGACAAGCAAGGAAAAATCTATGCCTTTAGTCGTAAAGGGGAATTGCGCTTGCAACTCAGTAACCGAACATTGGTGCCGTGCCGTGAAATTTACGTGGATGTTTCCAAAAGTTTACAATCAACCAAAATACTTTTTTTGGATGAAAAAAGCGGAGGCATTCACCGTATTTCTCTTGCAGATAAAAAGGAAATCCTTGATTTGAAGGATCAAGAATCCATATTGTGCTACGGTTTTGGCTTGGTGGATGAAAACAGAAGCATGGACCTTGTGCTGGCTGACCCTGAAACACTAAAGGCCTACAACCTGAATGGAACCCGTTTATTTGAAACCAAAGCCCCCGTTGAACTTTCGGAACTTGGATTTTACACCGAACAAAACCACGCCGTTTATTATGGTTGGAGCCGAAGCAGCGCTGAACTGTACCTCTATGAAACCCGGAAAAACGAAGGCCGAAGTTTAAAATCCAGCGCCATGCCCTTGTTCAGCAATCTTTTTAAGAACAACAAAATCTACCTGGTGTTTCCTGAGAATGACCGACTGAACTGTTTGGCTTACTGATAAACAAATTCACCGTAGGGTGAGCGTAGGGTCACTTGTTTCTGAGTTCCCGCCTCTACTCTTCCTATTACCTTCGCCTCCACGTTAAACGATTTGCTGATCGCAATGAGTTGTTGAGCAACTGATTCATCACAGTATATCTCCATGCGATGGCCCATGTTAAAAACCTTGTACATCTCGTTAAAGTCGGTATGACTTTGTTCCTGGATCATTTTGAACAAAGGCGGAAGTTCAAACAGATTGTCTTTAATAACGTGTAAATTATCATTCAGAAAATGCAGTACTTTGGTTTGTGCGCCACCGCTGCAGTGTACAATGCCATGTATGCCCGTTCTGATTTCATTTAGCATTTTTTGAATTACCGGGGCATAGGTGCGTGTTGGAGAGAGTACCAACTTACCTGCATTAACAGATTCATTTTTTATCTCTCCGTTTGCCAGTGTGTAACTTACATTTACTTTGTCGGTCAATTTCATGTTGCCGCAGTAAACAAGATCGGAAGGCACACCCTGATCAAAACTTTCAGGGAATTTAGCCGCTAATGAGTGATGAAAAACATCATGGCGCGCTGATGTAAGTCCGTTGCTGCCCATGCCGCCATTGTATTCCGACTCGTAGGTTGCTTTGCCGCTACTGGCCAATCCAACAATCACGTTTCCGGCTTTGATATTATCATTTGAGATTACTTTTTTTCTCTCCATCCGGCACATCACGGTGCTGTCAACAATAATGGTCCTTACCAAATCGCCAACATCCGCGGTTTCTCCTCCTGTAGAGTAAATGCCAATCCCGTTGTCTCTTAAATTTTGAAGCACCTCTTCGGTACCATTGATGATGGCCGTGATTACCTCTCCGGGTACAAGGCGTTTGTTACGGCCTATGGTTGAGGAAAGCAAAATATTCTCTGTGGCACCAACGCATATAAGGTCGTCCACATTCATGATCACAGCATCCTGAGCGATGCCTTTCCAAACATTCAGGTCCCCGGTTTCTTTCCAATACATGTAGGCCAGGGAGGACTTTGTTCCCGCCCCATCCGCATGCATTACCAAACAATGGTTTTCGCTACCACTGAGGTGATCAGGCACAATTTTACAAAAGGCTTTTGGAAATAATCCTTTGCTCAAGCCTGCTATTGCGGCGTGAACGTCTTCCTTTCCTGCCGAAACGCCCCGCAACTGGTATTTGTTATCGCTCATAAACGGGTCAAAGATAATGAATTGGTTTGAGCGTTATTGCTTAATTTTACGCCCTGTGGATCAGGAAAAAATTAAGGTTTCAATCGTCAACTACACCAACACCCTCCCTTTTAAATGGGCCCTGAAACGCAGTTCCCTCCTTAATCGAATCGATTTACAAGAGGACATTCCTAGCATTTGTGCTCAAAAACTAAAATTTGGTCAGGTGGATCTTGCACTTGTTCCGGTGGCCCTGTTGCCGGAGCTTGAGAATTACACCATAGTGAGTAAATTTTGCATTGGCGCAAAGGGAAAAGTGGATACTGTAAAACTCTATTCCCGAGTGCCCTTGTCGGACATCAAGGAAGTGTTTCTCGATTACCAATCCAAAAGCTCAAACGCCCTCGCAAAGGTGCTGTTTCAGCATTTTTGGAAATTACCTATGCAATATAAAGAGGCCTTACCGGGTTTTGAAAAAAACGTGACTGGCCATCACGCCATTGTGGTTATTGGCGACAGGACCTTCGAACTGAATGGAAAATTCCCTTATGAATACGATCTCGCAGAAGAATGGCAAAAGGTGAGTGGATTGCCCTTTGTGTTTGCTTGTTGGGTAGCTACCAAACCACTTGATGTTGTTCTATTAAAACAATTTGATGAATGTTTAGCCTATGGCGTTGAGCACATTGCATCGGCAGTTGAAGACATGGGAAACGAAAGTCCTGTTAACAAACAAAACACACTTGATTACCTTACCACACGCATTGACTATAGTTTTGATGAAGAAAAACAAAAGGCGCTGGCACTTTTTCTCAAGTTGATGGAAACGCTTTAAAAAGTGATGCTGCTAACACCAAAATAATATAAGGGAGGATTGGACTTCAATTTTTATTAAATTTATGTGTTCAAACACAAATTCCCCCATGCAGGCTTGTATTCGAGTTTTTTTGTTTTTTGTATTTGGGACATTGATCTTTTCGCTCAATGCCCAAATAAAGACCATCCCTTACCAGCAATTACCAACCTCCGGGGGAAGTCCAACCGGTTCCAACATGTTTTTTGGAGCCAGCATGTCTGCTTCCACCATTACAATAACATTCACAGGCCCCTCTGACCGATGGATCGCTGTAGGGTTTGGGACCGCAATGCCCAATACGGATGCTCTCATTTATTCTGTTGGCCAATCTGTTTCTCCACACGCCTTGGGCTGGAATGACTATTACATCAGCAGTTACAGCGGTTCGGGGGTGACAAACGACATCATTCAAAACTGGACCATTCTTTCAAACAATGTGGCAACAGGCCAGAGAACTGTCGTGGCTACCCGTACACTTAACACCGGTGATGCCAACGACGCCGTTATCCAATACACCGCTGCAGCGCTTAGTGTAGTTTGGGCAAGAAACTCAGCAGCAAACTATACCATCGCTTATCATGGCTCAAGTAACCGCGCCAATAACATCAGTTTACCCTGGCTGGTTGCTCCAACGGCCAGTTTTGTAGTTAACAGCAGCAGTGTATGTTCAGGCTCCTCAGTCAGTTTTACCAATCAAAGCACAGGAGGTCAATTGTCTTACCTGTGGAATTTTCAGGGAGGATCGCCGGCTACAAGCACACTTGGGAACCCAATAGTAAGTTACGCTTCACCTGGGAGCTATTCGGTTAGCCTGGTTGCAACAAATTCCCTTGGCACCAATACCTACTCACAAAACAATTTCATCACTGTAACACCAACCATAGCACCTGGTATATCCATTACACAAATCAGTGGCTCAAACCCCATGTGCGCTGGGGCTAACATAAGTTTTTCAGCAAGTCCGGGTAATGGAGGGAACGCTCCCGTTTACCAATGGAAAGTAAATGGGGTGAATGCCGGAACCAACAACTCTACCTTTACAACTAACTCCTTTACGAACACTTCACTGGTGACGTGTGTAATGACCTCAAATGCCTTGTGCAGCTCACCTTTAACCGCGAGCAGTTCGGTAATTTCTGTCACTGTAAATTCAACCGCGCCTTCTTCCATAAGCATAAGTTTGAACTCCGGCTCCAATCCCATGTGTTCGGGCGCCACAACTGGGTTTTCTGCAAGTCCCTTCAATGGCGGAAATGCACCAGTGTATCAATGGAAGGTCAATAATAGTAACGTAGGCACCAATTCTCCAAATTATACGAGCGCTGCTTTGTTGAATGGAGATCAGGTGAATTGCGAACTGAGTTCAAATTCTGCTTGTGCTTCAAGCACCCTGGCTTTGAGCAATGCAATCACCATGAGCGTAAGCTCGGTGTTGGTTCCTTCGCTTGGTGTAAGTATTGTGCAAGGTAGCAATCCGTCTTGTGCAGGTTCAGCCATAAGTTTTTCGGCAAGTCCTGTAAACGGTGGCCCTCTTCCTATATACCAATGGCAGGTGAATGGTGTAAATGCAGGTAATAATTCTCCAAGCTACAGCACAACACTAAACAACAGCAGCACGATTACCTGCCTGATGATCTCAAGCTCTTCTTGTGCAAACCCGCAAAGTGTACTTAGTTCCGCCATGCAATTCACAGTAAACCCAATTCCTCCAAGTCCTGGCATTACAACAAACGGCAGTCTGAGCTTTTGTGAAGGCGATAGCGTCATCCTGATTTCATCCTCTCCAACAGGAAACACCTGGTCAAATGGAGCCAGCACTGCAAGTATATTGGTAAACTCAACAGGCACATACACGGTCACTCAAACCATCAATTCATGCGTTTCCTTGCCGTCCTCACCTGTTAGTGTAAGTGTACATCCTCTGCCGGTTTGCAGCATTGTCTCTGTGGGTCCATTTTGTATTGAAGATGCCCCCGTTGTTTTGCAGGGTCTTCCACCCGGTGGAACATTCTCCGGAACAGGTGTTGTTGGCAATGTATTCACCCCCTCGCTTAATCCCCCAGGAAGCGTTTTACTTGTTTACCAGTATACGGATTCAAACAATTGTCAGGATACCAGTTCATCTTCAATTCTCATTTCCGAGTGCCTGGGCCTTCCTGGCGAAAAAACAAACACCGAAGCGGTCTCCGTATATCCAAATCCAACAAGTGGCCTACTTTATATTCGCTCCGAATCAATCGAAATTCGATCTGTGCGCCTAAGTGACCTGAATGGAAAAGACGTGTTTTTTGAAAACTTGGAGAATAACAAATACTATGTTTTAAACACAATTGGTCTTTTAAAGGGCTTGTATTTGCTTAAAATTGAATTAGCCAACAAAATAGTATGCCGTAAATTATGCGTTCTGGAGTAAGGCTTATGTTATTATTTGATCTTCCGGTTTGACTAAGTGGGCCATAGCTGTTTTACTCTTTTTAAGCGCTGACCTCATTGCGCAAAACATCTTTGATGCCACAAGATCCAACGACACGTTAAGAATAAAAACCCTTTATGCTTTAAAAGCAGATACCATTGATTCAAAAAATGAAAGCGGGTTCAGTCCTCTAATCATTGCGGTTTATCGCCAACAATCCAATGCCGCCAGGCTTTTGATTCGGCTGGGCGCCAATCTCAATACTACTTCAAATGAAGGCACCGCCCTTGTAGCCGCATCTTACAGAGGAGACCTAACGATGCTGAATTTGCTTTTGGCAGCCGGAGCAAAAACAGATGAAACAAATGATGATGGTGTAAGCGCATTGATGTATGCTGCACAATTGAACCACGAAAAGATCGTCCAAAGTTTAATTCAACAGGGTGCCAGCAAACATTTGCGTTCAAAGGCAGGTTACTCTGCACTGGATTATGCCCAAAAAAACGGGCACAAGGCCTTGCTACCGCTTTTGAGCAATTGAGGCTTTGTTTTGCCTGAAGGCCTCATTCAAACGGCACTTGTAAATACAACGTTAGCTGCAGGTTGAGAAATGGTTAGTCTTCTGTGCGGTAATTTAAGTTAAGTGTTTCGGTAAAGTACAGGTTTCCAAAGTTGCCTCATACTTAATCTTTTCTTCATTCAAGGCTAACGCACAAGGTGCACTGCCATTCTAATTTTGGAGCTCATTAAACTCTAAACAACATGACAAAAAATTTTACAACACTAATTTGCGCATTCGGACTGATGGGTCTTGGGCACGCGCAAACGCTTCAAACCGGGCCAAGCACAACCAACACCCCTTACATGTGGCCTTCTGTTGCCGGTGGAACTGCAGTTTCAGTGCTAACTGTTGGAGACCAAATAGGCGGTTACCCATTAGCGGGCTTAGGTGATGGAATGGGGGTTTTGGATAATGGTGGTTCCACCTTCACCGTATACCTTAATCATGAAATGGGCTCCACTTCAGGCACCGTTCACGCGCATGGTTCAGCCGGTGGATTTGTTTCCAAATGGGTGATCAATAAATCCAATTTTCAAGCCGTGAGTGGTGCTGATTTGATCCAGGACGTAAAACTATGGACAGGATCAACATACACAACCTACAACGCGGTTAATCCTTCCACACTTACTGCCTTTGCGCGTTTTTGTGCAGCCGACCTTCCGGAACTCACGGCGTTTTATAACCCTGCTTCTGGAAAAGGAACACAGGATCGTTTTTTAATGAATGGGGAAGAAACCGGAAACGAAGGCCGTGGAATGGCACATGTTCTTACGGGTGCTGAAGCTGGTGTTTCATATCAAATACCTCACATGGGACGTTATTCTTATGAAAACGCTGTGGCAAGTCCTTTTCCACAAGATAAAACCATAGTAGTCGGCCTGGATGACTCTACTCCCGGACAAGTTTATGTTTACGTTGGCAACAAAACATTCAGCGGATCTCCTATTGAGAAAGCCGGTTTGTTTGGTGGAAAATTATATGGCATCTCTGTACAGGGTATGTTTAACGAGCAAACCACTGGTGTTGTAACCGCTAACACCAAATTTAACATGATCGATATGAGCTCTTCGGCCCTGCAATCGGGTGCAACACTTAATACCAACAGCAACAACAATGGCGTTACCAACTTTAACCGTCCTGAAGACGGGGCCTGGGATCCTAACCGTCCAAGCGATTTTTATTTTGCAACAACTGCTTCATTCACTACACCAAGCCGTTTGTGGAGATTGCGTTTCACCGATATCACCAACCCTGAACTGGGTGGAAGCATTACTGCAGTCCTCGAAGGTGCTGAAGGTCCAAAAATGATGGACAACATGGTAATGGATAACCACGGTCACATTATGATACAAGAAGACCCAGGCAACCAATCACACACAGCTAAAATCTGGCAATACAAAATTTCAAGCGATGCAATTTCATTGGTAATGGATCAGGACACCATGCGTTTCAAAACCGGAAATCCAGGATTTTTAACACAAGATGAAGAATCATCTGGCATTATTGACCTTCAGGGGATCAAGGGTGCCGGCTGGTTTTTATTGTATGATCAAGCACATTATGCCCTTCCTTCTCCTTTGGTAGATGGTGGTCAGTTGTTGGCCTATTTTAATCCCGCTACTGCCGCCGCCAATCCTGAAATTAACCTACAAGGCAATAACCAATCCATTGCCAGCGGTAACACAGTTGTTGCAACTAACAACAATACTGATTTTGGTACTGTGAATGTTGGTGTATCCACTTCCAAACAGTTTGTAATTCAAAATACCAGCACAGGAACCTTGATTGTTGGTGGTTTGTTTATGAGTGGCAACAATGCCGGTGATTTTCTTATCTCTGGTCCTACTACCCCTTTTAACATTGCACCAAACGCTTCCCAAACCATCACGGTGTATTTTACAGCTCCTTTGAACGGAACTCGTACTGCTGTTTTAAACGTAATGAGCAGCGATTGGGATGAAAAATACTACAGCACAGCAGTTCGTGGAGTAGGTGCAAGTCCTGAGATCAATGTTCAAGGAAATGCCATCAGCATTCCATCCGGAAACACAATGGTAAATACCAACGACAACACCAATTTCGGAACCATTCAATTGGGCACCACCATCAGCAAAACTTTTGTGATTCAAAATACCGGGAACGGAACCCTTACCATCAATGGTTTGATGATGAGCGGAGCCAACTCCAACGAATTTGTGGTATTAAATCCTCCCACTTTCCCGCTTATACTTGCAGGAAACGCCAGCCAAAACATTACTGTTGAATTTAATCCTCTGGTTGCCGGAACCCGTAACGCGATGATGCATATTATGAGCGATGACAGCGACGAAAACAATTACTCTTTTGCACTTCAGGGCAAGGCCGATATTGACGTAAGCATCTCCACTCACGAGAAAGATCTGGCGTTTATTTCTTTGTTCCCTAATCCAAGCAATAATGAAGCCACTGTAAAAATTCAACTTGAAACCTCAAGCCAGGTTGCAGTAAACGTTTACGACATTACCGGAGCTTTGGTTATGCAGGTAGCAGCAAAAGAACTCGCTAAAGGAGAACACAGCATCAACTTTAACACAACATCACTTACCAACGGTGAGTATTTTGTAACTGTAGCAAAAAATGCAAAAGTTCAAACCATTAAACTGGTGGTACTTCACTAACATCATTTCTTACACAATAAAACCGGGTCTTTAACAAGGCCCGGTTTTTCTCATTTTAAGGAGCCAGAGAAAAATGAAGAAACCCATAATCTATTTTTCAGGTGTTTGTATAGTGTTTGCGCTTTTCAGTTCCTTCCGGGAAGCAGATCAAACAAATACATACGAGGAAAATTACCGCAAGGAAATCACTTCATTCCTCACAACACAACAACAACTCATCCATGCCTTATCAAAAGCATCGACAGGTGATGTGAATTTCAAAGACCAAATAAAACCCGAATTGCTTCGCTTAAGAAAAGAACTTAAGGGTCTGGATTTTTGGCTACGCTACCTGGAACCTACCACCTACAAAAAAATCAACGGTCCTTTGCCTGTAGAATGGGAAACCGAAGTGTTTGAAAAATTTGAAAAACCATACCGCCGTATAGGCGCCGGATATACGCTGGCCTGGCAATACCTGGATGAAGAAAATACCAATAAAGACAGTTTGCTGCATTTGCTCGAATCATCCTTAAACGCATCTCAAATTTATCTGCACGACAGCATCATTTCCCGCATACAAGATCCTGCTCACTTTTACTTTTGTAATCGTCTGTTCTTGTTGAATCTGGCTGCCATTTACACTACAGGCTTTGATTGCCCCGACCAAAATTCGATTCTGCCTGAACTTCACTTCATGTTGGAGAGCACTTCAAAAATCTACATTTCCTTCAATAACGCTTTTCCTGAACTTGCTCTGAGTGCTGACTACCTTGCACTTTACAAGAGCTTAATTCGTTTTGTAGAACAATCCGCTACTGATTACGAGTCCTTTGACCATTTTACATTTCTGCGGGATTTTGTGAACCCTTTGTATGCTTTGAATCAGAGACTCATCCGACAAAACAATTTAAGTAGCCGCAGTGTGGTGGATTATTCTCTTAACAAAAAAAACAACAGCCTGTTTGATAAATCGCTTTACACTGCCCAAAATCCAAAAGGAAGGTTCCGTAGGGTGAACGATACAAAAGCCTTAGCCGAAATAGAGGAATTGGGAAAACTTTTGTTCTACGACCCTATACTCTCAGCTAATAACAAACGCTCCTGCGCCTCCTGCCATCAATCGGAAGATTATTTTTGCGACAACCAGGACAAGGCCAATTTGCAACTAAGCGGGACTTCATTCCTTGAGCGCAATTCGCCCAGTCTCATCAACAGCCTATTCAATCACCTGATTATGGCCGATGGAAAATTACTCGACTTACAGGAACAAGTGAAAGCTGTAGTAAGCAATAGTATAGAAATGGGTGAGGATCCTCAGCTCGCTTTAAAAAAAGTGTTGTCCTGCAAGGAGTATAAAAAAAGATTTACTTCAATTTTAAATTTTGTGCCCGAAGATCCGGAAATTGAGTTTGAGCATTTGGCTTCGGCTATTACTTTTTACTATGGTAAATTCAGTAAGTACAGCTCTGATTTTGATGCCGCGATGAATAAAAAGGCTGACGTAAAGCCAGAGGTGAAGGCGGGGTTTAATCTTTTTATGGGCAAAGCGCAGTGTGCCACCTGCCATTTTGTTCCTCATTTTAATGGGGTTAAGCCCCCTTATGTAGGTTCCGAATTTGAGGTGTTGGGAGTACCCGCCGACACAAACTATTCCAAATTGAGTCCGGATGTGGGAAGGTATGCCGTAAATCCTGCTCCTGAAACCTACCGTGCTTTTCGTACAGGAAGTTTACGTAACATCAACCGAACAGCCCCCTACATGCACAATGGAGTATTTTCAACACTGGAACAGGTGATTGATTTCTACAACACCGGAGGTGGCGCAGGGCATGGTTTAGACGTACCCAATCAAACCTTATCATCCGATTCTCTTCATTTGAATGCTGTTGAGAAAAAAAACTTACTGTCTTTTATGAAATCACTGGATGAACATATTGTTTTAGAAGCGCCACCCGGTGAACTACCACTTTCAAAAAACAAACTCCTCAACACCCGTAAGGTGAGCGGAGAATTCTAAACATGAACCCACATATATAATTACCATTCATGAAACTTTCGTATTTGATTGCCCTCTCTTTCATTTTTCTGATTGCCTGCATTAGCAGCAAAAAAGCTCCCGTGGAATTTCCTGAAGCCATGCGTCCTGAGGTTCAGGCGGATTACCGAAAAACCTGCGAAAGGGGTTATGCGCTTTACAAATTATCCTGCGCCAAATGCCATACTTCAAAAAAATGGGGCCGGGAAATTGTTCCTGATTTCAGCGATGAACAACTTCAGGGTTATTCTTTGCGTATGGCCAACAAACAACACGAGAACAATTTACCGGATTCCTTAATCAGTGAGGTAGACTTTGGAGACATTATGTTGTTTTTGAAATACAAAAAGAAAAGCAATTCCCCATTTAACTCTGGCGCAACCGCAAGAGTTACAACTTCGGCCTCGAACTAAAGTTCTATTTAGAGGGGCGTCAAGAAGGCAGGAACAAATCTCTATCTGAAGTCCCGACCCACAATCACATTCAGGGCCTTACTCTGCATTGAATAAACCAGTTGTTTGCCGGCCATTTGGGGCTCTCCATCAAAATGGATGCTGTCCCCAGCATCTCTTAAGATGCTCAGATTATCAGTTGTGAATGTTTCAATGAAAGATGAGGTTTGGGCCTTCCTCCTGATGATTTTAATGAAAATGGAAAACAAACTAAATACACTAAAAGGTTTTAGTATCACAACATGAAACAAACCATCATCGAGTTTCGCCTGAGGGGCAATGTAAAAATCGTTGCCATACTGCCCGGCATTTGCAACGGTAATTAGAAAAGCCTTACGATTTATCGTCCTGCCGTTAAATTCCAGAGTGTACAGTTTTGCCCGGTAGCTTAAGAGTTGCGCTATGGTTACTTTAACATAGGTTTTTAATCCCCTTGATTTGGATTTCGCAAATAGCCAGGCAATGTGCGCATCAAAACCAATTCCACTTGTACAATAGAAAGGTTGATGATTCACCTTCCCACAATCTATTTGCGCACTTTTTCCCTCAACAATTTGTTTAATCACTTCCTCAATGTCCATGGACAAACCCAAAGATCTGGCCAGTCCATTGCCGGAGCCAATAGGAACGATTCCCAAACGAATGGAAGTCCCCTGAATAACCGAAGCCACCTGATTGACCGTTCCATCACCACCAACAGCGATCGCATCGGTATACCCCTCTGATTTGAGCAGGGAAGAAATTTCTTCGAAGTGGTCTTTGTTTTTCCAGATAACAATCTGGTAATACATGTTTTGAGGAAATTCCTTACGGATGATCTTAATAATCGCGTCCGAAATCTTTTTTCCGGCGTTTGGATTAACAATAAACAACAACTTGCGCGGCATACTATACGCTGGCGATTTCGTGTGAGATTCTAAGTTTTGCATTTTGTACCCAGATTTTGTACCAGTTGTTGTTGCTGTTAAATGTAGACGAAAAATTGACAAGTTTACTAATGTCAAAGTGGTCAGAAAAGATACCAGCACCTGCTTTGTAAGCATCCCTGGAGTTACAGAGTTGTTCAAAATGCCCTTCTACCGGCACCATCAAAACAGGTTTACCCAGGTACATGGCTTCGCACACACTTTCAAACCCTGCTGTGCTGGCCAATCCACTGCTTCTGTTCATCATGTCTAAAAACAACTTATCGTTGATGGCATGCACATGAAGTTTTTCTTTATCAAAGGCATAGGCATTCATGAGCTTTTCCGCTTGGTCAGTAAAACAATGAATTTGCTCTGTAGGGTTGGCCTTATGCCAATTCAAGACTTCTTCAAAATACCCGTTGTTGACCAGATAAACAAGATAAAAATCTTCCTTTTTTTGGGATTGCAACTCAAACACTTCCTTTCTTAGCAAAGGAGGAACTATAACCACGTCTTCGTTGGTGGTGTGAATCTTATAAAACGACAAAGCCAGATTTTTTGAAGAGCGCGCTGCCGTTAAACGAGTATAATACTTAATGGAAAGGCGGTCTATCAAATGGCCCTCCGGAAATTCAAATTCTGGATGAAAGTAAATGTACTGATGGGCAATGCAGATGAGTTTTGCTTTCGGTTTATAGAACCGGTAATACAATCCGATCAGCAGATCAAAAAAATTGATCACCACATCGGGTTGGTATTCTTTCATCAAAGCATCAATCCGTTTTAAACTGGCTCTGAATTTTTTAATTTGTCGCAGATTACTCAACAATGTTTTGGGTACGTTGATGCTTTTGTTCTTTTCATCAGTTACAAAATTCGGACTCTGCAACTTGATGATAGGCGCCTTAATTTTTTCAAAGAAAAACGAAGGCACTTCTCGTCTTTCACTGGCCCCGACGATCACAGCGCACACTTCGTGACCCTGTTCTATTAACATTTCGTACATGGTGATGGCCTGGGTCATGTGGCCTCTGCCCTCGCCTTGAACAGCGAGTAAATAGTTCTTTTTTTCCATCTTATGAATTGGTTACTGTAACACCTGAAGGCAACATTGTATCGATTGACTCATTCAGATTATTGATTTTATTCTCTGACCAGGTCTTTAACCAGTCCTGATAGTGGATGATCTTCCAGGTTCCTTCAATGTCTTCCACAAGCGCTGTTAAACTCTCCACCCAATCACCTGAATTTAGATACTCTATTCCATCAATTGTTTTTATAGCTGGCTGATGAATGTGCCCGCAGATGATGCCGTGGCATTTGCGTGACCTTGCTACTTTAACCAATTCATTTTCATAATCTGAGATAAAGGACACTGCAGATTTCACTTTTGCTTTTACGACCTGGGATAAAGAATAATAAGGTAATCCTTTCTTTTCCCTGTAAGTATTGTAATGCCTGTTGAGCCACAACAAAAACGTGTAGCCTACATCACCTAATTTAGCAATCCATTTAAGTTTAGTTGTAACGTTGTCGAAAATATCCCCATGGGTTACAAAATACTTTTTGTGCACACCATAATGAATGTAATACTTTTTAATACTGAAATTTCCGATCTTAAGCGGCATAATCTCTTCAAGAAAATCATCATGGTTACCCCTGAGGTAGATGATCTTCGTTTTGTTTTTGGAAGTAAGCCCAATGATGTGTTTGAAAAAATTGCTGTGTTGTTTTCTCCATTTCCCATTTTTGCGCAACTGCCAGCCGTCGATGATGTCCCCGTTAAGTATAAGGGTTTCACATTTGTGCTGTTTTAAAAAATGAACGACTTCTTTAGCTTTACTTGCTTTGATGCCTAAATGGATGTCGGAGAGAACTATGGTTTTATAAAAGGTTTTCATTTAAATGTAGCACAAATCTCGCCCTAAAGGATGAAGCCATCGTGAAAGCGGAGTTAATTTAAGTTGAAGAAATGGCGGCAATTATTAATCTGTTGTTAAGGAATTGTGCTTTTTACCGTTTATTGAATGAGTTCCTAAACATCCTCAGTCATCCATACAGAGTGGTCGCACAGCGTAAGTTCTATTTTACGCCGTGAAGATTGTACGGACTTTTCAGATTTACCTTTGTTATGGATAAAATCAAAGCACATGAAAGCAATTGCCAAACTCATTTACCGGATTCCAAGGTTGAGTTCAATCCTCTTTCTTTTGAATTTTCCCATAGCTCTTTTTGCCCAATTTACCCCCGGCCGGCTTGTGGTGCTGCAAGCAGGCGATGGCAGCCTCCCATTAAGCAGCAATGGCAATTCAATTTTGTTTAAAGAATATTCAACAAGTGGTACGCCTGGGTTTAGCCTATCCGTTCCATCCACTGGAACCAATGCCTTAATTATCCGAGGAAGTGCAAATTCCGAAGGACACCTCTCACTTTCTGAAGATGCCACTTGTATTGTTTTTGGCGCTTACTTTCAGTCCCTGCCTTATGCGAGTCCATTAAACTCACCGGCTGCTTCCACGCTCAACCGGGGTATAGGCTTGGTATTCGCCAGTGGCGCTTACAGTCTTGGAGCCATTGGTAACGGTCCGTTTGCGAACGGAGATATTCGTGGTGCAAGCGCCACCACTTCTCTTAACCTCTGGGCATCGAGTTCAAGTGCTGGGGCTTCATATTATGGCTCAAGTAGCACTCCTGGAAACGTTCAAAATTCCAAAACCAATCTTCGTTCCATACAGGTGTTTAACCAACAACTCTACATCAGTTCTCAATCTACTGCCGGAACACCTTCTGTAATCGGCATTTATGCAATTGGTTCAGGCACCCCGGTGAGCGCTCCGCAAACGGTTAGTGTGGTGATTGCAACAGGACTAAATTCCCAGCCCTGTCAGTTTTATTTTAATGCCGCCAACACCATTTGTTATGTTGCCGATTCAAGGAACAGTGCTTCTGGCGGTATTCAAAAATGGATTAAAAGTGCCGGAACCTGGTCTTTAGCCTATACATTAAGTACCGGCGTCAACCCAGTCGGGGCCCTGGGTGTGGTAGTCGATTTTTCAGGCAATTCCCCAAAAGTGTATGCAACAACCAGTGAAAGTGTCGGCAATCGACTTGTTGCCATAAATGACCTTGGCCCTGCATCCACCGCAAGCACTCTGGCAACAGCGAGTACAGCCAATACCATTTTCAGAGGGCTGTGTTTTAGTCCCGGAACAATTCCCTGCAACTCTCCTGCGGTGTTAAGTATTACCACAAACTCGGCCTCCTGTTCAAATGACACCCTGGTCTTATCAGCCAATGTTGTTGGGAACGCCCCCATAACGTACTCCTGGAGTGGGTCCGGAAATTTTAGCACAACTTCAGCCTCCATCACCAGCATCAGCCATGCGTCAAGCGGAACCTATAGCTTAATGGTTTCAAACGCTTGTGGTACCTCTAGCGCGGTGGTAAACCTCAGCATCACCCCGAGCCCCACACTGCAGGTTAATTCTTCCAGCATATGCAGTGGGGGCATTGCAACGCTGGTAGCAAGCGGAGCCATAACTTACACCTGGAGTACAGGCAGCAACGCCTCCACCTTTACCGTCAATCCGGGTATCACTTCCTTTTACACAGTAACAGGCACCTCTTCTTCCTGCGTTTCTGCTCCATTGGCTACTTCCGTTACCGTAATCAGTTCTATCAACTTAAATAGCACTTCTGCTACCGTCTGTTCAGGTTCAGGCGCAACCCTGTATGTGTCAGGTGCAAGCTCCTATACCTGGAGCAACGCTTCGATTGGTTATTCTGTTATTGTTTCTCCCCTGTTAAACACCACTTACTCCGTAATCGGTTCTGCTCCCGGTTGTTTGAATGCCAGCACCACAGCAAACGTTTTTGTTCATGCTCTTCCAACTATCAGTTTTGCTTTACCATTTTCTGAAGTGTGCGAAACCGAACCCGTGTTTCAGATTAACGCCAGCCCCAGCGGAGGAAGCTTCAGTGGACCAGGCATGAACGGCAATCAATTTTCCCCCACCATAGCCGGGCTGGGCACACACACGATTACCTATTTATATACGGATGCCAATTTTTGTATTAACACCGCAAGTCAAACACTCACCGTAATGGCTTGTACCGGTTTGCAAAATGAACATTTTTTATCCGGGTGCTTAATGTATCCTAACCCGGTACAAGAAAGCTTAACCATTGATCCTGGGCCAGTAAACGAAGTTTGTTCGGTGCGTGTTCTAACCTTCTCCGGTCAGGAAATAAAATGCTTAGAAATAAAAGGCAAAACCTCCATAATGGTACAAGAACTCCCACCGGGACTGTATCTGCTTGAGATTAACACCGCAACAAAACGTATGAGCCTTAAATTCATAAAGGAATAAGTCCTTCTTCCCCCCCTTCGTTAAGTAAATATTGGCTAATTTTGGTTCAGCATTTACACTATGAAAAACGTACTACTGCGCCTCGGCATCAAAGACATTAACGAAGGTTGTTCAACTGGTAACACTTGGTTTTCTAATGGAGAAACGATTGAATCTTATAGTCCAGTTGACGGAAAGCTCATCGCAAAAGTAAAATCAGGAACACCGGAAGATTATGCTAAAGTGATTGAAAGCGCTAAGGCAGCCTACCTTTACTGGCGACAAATTCCGGCACCCAAGCGGGGAGAAATCGTAAGGCAGTTTGGCAATAAACTCAGGGAGAAAAAATCCGACCTCGGGCAACTCGTTTCCTATGAAATGGGCAAATCCCTTCAGGAAGGTTTGGGTGAGGTGCAGGAAATGATTGACATCTGCGATTTTGCCCTGGGATTATCGCGACAATTGTATGGATTGCAAATTCAAAGTGAGCGTGTAAAACACCGCATGATGGAACAATGGCATCCCTTGGGTATTGTGGGTATTATTAGCGCTTTTAATTTTCCTGTGGCTGTGTGGAGCTGGAACACTGCTTTGGCCTGGATCTGCGGAGACGTGTGTGTTTGGAAACCCTCAGAAAAAGTACCCTTGTGTTCCATCGCCTGCCAAAACATATGGAACGAAGTGGCTAAAGAGAATAATTTGCCGGAAGGAATTTCCTGCATCGTCAATGGTAATTTCAAAATTGGAGAGCAATTAACATCTGACAGCCATGTGCCTTTGATCTCTGCTACCGGCTCAACGCGAATGGGAAAACTAGTTGGTGTAAAAGTGGCAGAACGTTTTGGAAAAAGCATTTTGGAGCTTGGTGGTAATAATGCCATCATTATCAGCGATAAGGCTGACCTCAACATGAGTATAGTTGGTGCGGTATTTGGCGCCGTTGGAACTGCAGGACAACGCTGCACCAGCACGCGCCGTCTTATTATTCATGAATCGGTTTACGAACAAGTGAAAAACAGTTTGGTAAAAGCCTACGCTCAATTAAAAATCGGCAATCCCCTCGATGAAAATAATCACGTGGGTCCGTTAATTGATAAAGATGCTGTGAACAATTATCTGAAAGCGCTCGACGCCATAAAAAAAGAAGGCGGAAAAATGATTGTGGACGGTGAAGTGCTCAGTGGTGCAGGTTACGAAAGCGGCTGTTATGTTAAACCCGCAATTGCAGAAGCCAAAAATGACATGGCCATCGTGCAGCACGAAACCTTTGCACCTATACTTTACCTTCTTAAATACAAAACCATTGAGGAAGCCATTGCCATGCAAAACAATGTGCCCCAAGGTTTGTCAAGTGCCATCATGACCCAAAATATCCGCGAAGCCGAATTGTTCTTAAGTTTTGCGGGAAGCGATTGTGGCATTGCGAACGTGAACATTGGCACCAGTGGAGCAGAGATTGGAGGCGCTTTTGGCGGAGAAAAAGAAACCGGAGGAGGACGCGAAAGCGGGTCAGATGCCTGGAAAGCCTATATGCGCCGACAAACCAACACGGTAAACTATGGCGACACTTTGCCATTGGCCCAGGGAATCAAATTTGATTTGGGTTAATGGTTTGTGCCAACTCTTAGGAGCCACGAATTACACGAATACCACTAATCAAGGCAAGATTGCACGAATTGGTTTAAAGGTACTTACGTTTTAATCTCCCCTTTGACTTTATTGATTTGACATCTCCTTTCAACCACAGTGTACACAGCCTTATAAACAGAGTTCCTCAGAGAATTCTCTTAGTGGGCCTTTGTGATTTGATTGTCTAAGTGGTTCAAATACTTTTCCCTGCGATCCAATTGTAAATTGTCAATCTACAAATTGTAAATCATTTAGGAACTGCCTTCTTTATTAACCGCAGAGTTCACAGAGTGCTGCGCTGAGTTGCACAGAGAAAGTAACTTAGTGCGCCTCAGTGGTCTAAGTGTCTGAGTGGTTTACTAGCTCAGTTTCCTTAAACGGGTTCCGCGCAATCCAGGGTTCCGGTTGCAAAAAGGAAATAAAAGGTTTTTGAATCAAACGCGAAACCGTGTTCTGAGGTTTGATGTAACAAATGAGGTCGTGGGGTTTTGCGCCCACTGTAGTTTTAATTTCTGAAGCGGTTCTCCCCAGATTCACCCAACGACTTTTTTTCTGAATGGCTTCGCCTATTAAACTGTAAAGTAAATTCTGATACAGATTGTACTTTAAATTCAAACTGTAATCGAACCCGATGTAATGCGCTTCCATGTTTCCATCCGGCATCGTAAAGCAGGAGCCAAAGGCCAGCAATTCGTCTCCAATAAAAAAACCTTTTACGTGAAAGACATCGTGAAAATGCGTTTTTACCTGGATAAAATAATCCTCGGGCAACTTCAGCAACTTGAACTTGGCGTTCTCAAAAATACCTTCGTACAATTTAAACATCTGGGTTTTGTACTTCAATAAATCCTCAGGCCTCATTTCCCTTTCGGTAATTCCTGTTTTGGCTTCAAAAATGCTTCTGTAACGTTTGCGGTACTTTTTTGAGAACAAAGCCACATAATCTTCAAGGGAGTTCACCCCTTCGGGAATGTCAACAATCATGTTGGGCTCGATGTTGAATTCCGAAAAGCCTTCATTCTTAAAGACAGTCCCGGGCTTTAGGGGCTCGTAAAAATCTTTGATTAAACTAGCCGAGATGGTCCCCCTGAGTTTTTCTTCTCTGGCAATCAAGTCCATTAAACCCAATAACAACTTGCTTTTGGTGTTTTGGTTCAGCTCTTCTGAAAACACAAAACCGTATTCCCCGCTCACCAAATTATTGCCGCAGGTAAATAAGCGAAGCAGAATTTCGTCTTTGTTTTTGTCAATGTAACGTTCAAACAGCTTCCAGCGTGTGCTGCGCATTTTATCGAGCTGTCCGGCAATCAAGTCCCCGAAAACCCCGGCTTTAAAATCAATGGCCTGAAAATACAACAAACCGCAAACCTTTTTTTTGTGGTAAACAATCACGTAGCGGCTTTGTAACTTGCTGTGTCCGCATGATTCTACAATTTTCAGATACTCTTTTTCAAGGAAAATACTTCCCACCTTACATAGTTGCTGCCATTCCTGTGCCGGAATGTGTTCGGCCTTTTCGTAAAGGCTGAAATAATACTCCTTGTCGAGTTGACGGAAGGGGGCAAAACGTTTTTTGGAAGATACCGGTTTACACAACCACAGCATATGGTTTAAATGTACTTATTCCTTTACTTCTTTTATAACGGAATTTCCTTTAAAATTGCTAATAATTCCAAACGCCTCATGCACTGGCAGCCCGATGATAGTCCTTTAACCGAACAGGTGACTCTTGAAGAAAGGGTGCAGAAACTGGCTACACGCAGTTTAAAAAAGGAAAGTAAACTCAAGGCCCTGCATTTGGCCCTCAGCCTGATTGATCTCACCACGCTGGAAGGCAAGGACACAACAGATAAGATCCTTCATCTCTGCGAAAAAGCCAAACACCTCGGCGTGAATAGTGCTCCTCTGCCAACAGTAGCAGCCGTTTGTGTGTACCCCAATCATGTGCGCACAGCCAAATCAGCTTTGGGTGGCAGTGGTCTTTTGGTGGCATCCGTTGCCACCGCTTTCCCCTCCGGCAACTTGCCCCTTAAACTGAAACTTGAAGAAGTAAAATATGCCCTTGAAGAAGGGGCTGATGAAATTGACATGGTGATCAACCGGGGAGAATTTTTGAAAGGAAATTACACTTTTGTGTTTGATGAAATTGCCCGGGTAAAACAGGTCTGCAAAAACAAGACCCTAAAAGTCATTCTTGAAACCGGAGAACTTTCTACCCTTGATAACATAAGAAAGGCCTCCGACCTGTCCATGGCAGCCGGAGCCGATTTTATTAAAACCTCCACAGGAAAAATTCCCTCAGCCGCTAATCCAATAGTGAGTTTGGTGATGCTGGAAGCCATACATGATTTTTACCTAAAGACCGGAAAAAAGATTGGCTTTAAACCTGCTGGAGGCATCTCAACATCCAAAACTGCTTTGCAGTATTTGGTTTTGGTGCATGAAGTGCTGGGTGAGGCCTGGTTAAACAAGTCCCTCCTTCGCTTTGGCGCCAGTTCTCTAGTGAACGACATCTTATTACAATTGGCTAAAGAACACGTTGGCGTATACTACAGTAAAGATTACATCTCTATAGATTAAAAAATGCCTAAAGAAACCACCATAAACTGGACCTATTCTCCCTCTCCTGAATCCAAAGATCAGACTCACATCAAAGCCAAGTATGAGTTGTTCATCAATGGAAAATTTACCAAACCGGAAAGTAAAAAATACTTCCACAGTTTTAATCCTGCCGATGAAACACCTTTGACCCAGGTGGCCAGGGCTTCGCAAAAGGACGTGGACCTTGCCGTAAAATCAGCTGCGGCTGCTTATATTAAAGTTTGGAGCAAATTAGAAGGAAAAGAAAGGGGCAAATACCTGTTCCGCATTGCAAGAATGATACAGGAGCGGGCCAAAGAACTCGCCGTGGCTGAAAGTATGGACACCGGCAAACCCATTCGCGAGAGCCGCGACTTTGATGTGCCTTCGGCCGCCAACCATTTTTTTTATTATGCGGGTTGGGCCGATAAACTCGAATACGCTTTTCCCAATCGCAAAGTGGAATCTTTAGGTGTGGTTGGGCAGATCATCCCCTGGAATTTTCCTCTCCTGATGGCGGCATGGAAAATTGCACCGGCTTTGGCCACAGGAAATACAGTGGTGTTAAAACCAGCAGAAAGCACTTCCCTTAGCGCGATGAAACTGTCGGAGATCATCAAAGATTGTGATTTACCTCCGGGCGTGGTGAACATCGTAACAGGTTTTGGGGATACAGGAGAGTATTTAGTGAAACATCGCCTCGTTAAAAAAATTGCGTTTACCGGAAGCACCGAAATTGGAAAACACATACAAAAACTCTGTGCGGGCACGGATAAAAAACTCAGTCTGGAATTGGGCGGAAAAGCCGCTCACATTATTTTAGAGGACGCCCCCATCAACGAAGCGATTGAAGGCATTATCAACGGCATCTTTTTTAATCAGGGGGAAGTGTGTTGCGCGGGCTCACGATTGCTGGTGCAGGAAAACAAAGCCCAGGAAGTGATCACCAAACTGAAAGCCCGTATAGAAAAACTGATTGTAGGAGATCCCTTGGACAAAAACACCGACATCGGTGCCATCAACAGCAAAATGCAATGGGACAAAATCCAAAACTACCTCAGCATCGCCAAACAGGAAGGACTTGAAGTCCATCAAAGTTCGTGCGCCCTTCCTTCAAAAGGATTTTATGTTCGCCCCACCTTGTTATTAAATGCTTCTCAAAGCCACCGCGTGGTGCAGGAAGAGATTTTTGGTCCCGTGTTAACCGTACAAACTTTTCGGACCATTGAAGAAGCCATTGAACTGGCCAACAACATTCCTTATGGTTTAAGCGCCGGTATTTGGAGCAGCAAAGGGGCCAGAATTTTTAACCTCAGTTCCAAATTAAAAGCCGGTGTTATTTGGGCCAACTCCTACAACAAATTTGATCCTGCTTCTCCCTTTGGAGGATATAAAGAAAGCGGCTTTGGAAGAGAGGGAGGATTGCATGGATTGTATGCTTATGTAGATTTGAAGTGATTCATTCGCTTCTCATTACAATCATAATCAAACTAAAGTTCTCAAAACGTAACTAGGCCATAGTGCTACAAAAAAACCGGTCCCCTCCGGAACCGGTCCACTACCTAAAGGAAAATTAATTTTGGCAAATTATTTTCCTTCGGTATAAACAAATCTCATAAAACAAAAACCGCTTAGGCGTTTGCAGCTTCTTCGGCCAGCACCTCTTTGATCTTGGTCTCGATCTCTTCTGAGAGGTCAGGATTTTCCATCAACAAAGCTTTCACCTGGTCGCGACCCTGACCCAATTTGGTATCCTCGTAACTGAACCAGGAGCCGGCCTTTTTAATAATGCCTTTTTCCACGCCCATGTCAATGATCTCCCCCATCTTGCTGATGCCTTCTCCAAACACAATGTCAAATTCAGCCTGACGGAAAGGTGGAGCCACTTTGTTTTTAATCACTTTCACACGCACACGGTTGCCGGTAACAGTATCGCCATCTTTAATTTGAGAAATACGACGAATATCCAAACGTACCGTAGCGTAAAACTTTAAAGCATTTCCACCGGTAGTGGTTTCGGGGTTACCAAACATAATACCAATCTTCTCACGCAACTGATTAATAAATATACAGCAGCATCCGGTTTTGTTAATGGTGCCGGTAAGTTTACGCAAAGCCTGGCTCATCAAACGCGCCTGCAATCCCATGCGGCTATCACCCATCTCCCCTTCAATTTCTGCTTTTGGTGTTAGGGCTGCTACAGAGTCAATCACCACAATGTCTACCGCCCCGCTGCGGATCAGGTTATCGGCAATTTCCAATGCTTGTTCCCCATTGTCCGGCTGAGAGATTAAAAGGTTCTCGGTATTCACGCCTAATTTCTCAGCGTAAAAACGGTCAAAGGCATGCTCCGCATCAATAATGGCGGCTATGCCTCCATTGCGCTGCACATTAGCAATGGCATGAATAGCCAATGTTGTTTTACCGGATGATTCAGGTCCGTAAATTTCCACCACGCGACCTTTTGGTAATCCACCAATACCCAAGGCTATGTCTAATCCAAGGGAGCCCGTTGAAATGGCTTCCACCGGATCAACCTGACTGTCGCCCAGTTTCATGATGGCGCCCTTGCCATAGGTTTTCTCGAGTTTGTCGAGGGTCAGTTGCAGGGCTTTTAGTTTTTCGGCATTCACCGATTTTTTTGGAGTTCCATTCATAGATGCTTCAATTGCGTCGATTACATCGTCTGCGTTTTTCTTTGCCATGATATATACTTTTTATTTGTTACGCATTAATTTAAAGTTAAGTCCTTTTGCACTCCCTTCCTCTCCATCTTTTCCACTTATGCGCTTAACTTCTGCACAAATGTAGAGGGGAGGAATAGCAAAGTCTTGCTACGAATTATAGTATTTGGTAAAAATGATGTGAACAGGTTGCCGCATGTGGATTAAAACAGTAGGATTTTCGGGCTGAAAACCAATAAAGCCGCTTATGCGGATGAGAATACTAATCAACGCGAACACGTATATTTGACCCAAGCCGATAAAAGCTCAGCATTTGCCACAACAAAAATCCAAGTCAAACAAAAAAGAAGTTGCACTGATTACGATGATTTCGCTGGCCACACAAGCGCTTTTGTATCTATGGCTCTATGAGGAAGTTTCCAATAGCACAGGAGCTTTGGGAGGCTTGATCCTTATTCCGGCTGCCTTTGCTGTTATTGTCTGTATTGTCATCCACCTCATTTTGTGTCTGTTCTCCTTAAGGAAATTTTGGTTACCCTTGTTAGCCACGCTTGTTTTCTGGGCCGTAGGCATTGGAACACCAATTTTAATTTCCCAGGCCGAAAACCAAATCGTGGAAAAAGAAGGCATGGCCATGGAGGCAGCTCAATTCGCCGCATTTAGAGAACACCTTGAGCCTTTATTAAAAAAGAAGTACCAGCATGTGGCCTGGATGGGCCGTTACCTCCAAGTGCAGGACGAAAACGTCAATTTTATGGTGGGTTTTGTGTATTCGGATACCAGAGCACTGCAGCCTTACATCACCCTGGCCATGGATACGCCACCCTCGGAAACGGATACTGTTTTTTGGCTGGAAAAGGTTGAGCTCATTCGACCGATTTTAAACGAGGCCGATTCAAAATTGCTGGATAGTATAATATCGAGTAGGGCTCTGCAAATTTATAGCAACCTCAGAGAAGACCCTGTTTCGCCAATGGACACTGGCAAAGTCAATTCAAAAGTCAGACAGCGCAGCACACACGGTTACCCGCTGCACATGACTGTAGAGTTTATGTGTGGAAAACGTTTTTTATTTGAAGAGTATCAGGCCCATATGCAAGGGGCGCAGTTTAGAATCTCACTTTGTACACCGATACCTGTTCGTCTGCCCGGAGATTAGTGCATTTGAATGATGAATTCATGGAGAACTTTTATGCATCAATTTTCTCAAGCCATAACTTTCGCGTGAATCGTATTCACATGCCAGCCATCTGTTTTGTATTGGCTTCGTTTTTTGGGAAACTATTTTCAGCTACATTTCAAGCATAAGGCGTTCCAGTATCGCTTTATCCAACATCGGCGTAATGCCATCCCCAAAGGAAAACTTTGCCCCTTCTATCAATTCATCTCTGTATTCAATGGGGTACTTCCTAAAAAGGGTTTTGAACTCCAGCAAACGCTGCTCAAACAATGCCTTGTTGTTTGCTTCTACATTTTCAAAAAGGGCTGAACTCATGCCCCAGCCTATCCCCTGATACAAAAGGGAATGGTCAAGCCTTGAAGCCTGAATGACCTGTTGAACTTTAACCGGATCGTGCCCAATCTTTTTACAAAGCACCCAGCCCGCTGCTTTTTCTCCATTGCCCTGGGGTGGTTTCTGAGTGAACAACAAAAGGTTGCCATAAACCGCAAAAGCCAGGTATATAACCCAACCCAGCGTTCCGGCTTTTAAACCATTCAACCCCGCAACAACCAAAAGTGAAAGCAATGGAAGTATGTAACACAAATGGCGATAAGCCACATGGTTGCTAATTTCCTTGCCTTCGTAGTAAAAAGGGCTGATGGCATAAACAAATAAAAAAGCAAAAACCATTAGCAGTAAAGCTGGTTTTGAACCTGCTTGTTGTTCGGGTTTCTTTATTTTCAAAAAAGCAAGGAGGCCAATACCCACCAATGTTATCCAGATGTATTTGAGCGAAGCAACAAAATATGGCGAGTTCCGGGCCGCTATGGATGAGTCTGCCAGCGCGTTTGTCCAAAGTTTATACAAACGCTTCCATGTTTCTGTATCGTGTAAGGAAAAACTGGTATCACGAATACTATCAAGTGGTATTTGGTCCAGGTGAAATCCTGCATCGGCATATAGCCTGACCAAAAGGTGTAAAACCAAAATCGCAACAAAAGAGAACAGGGCGTAAAATTTAAACCTGAGTTCATTCCCTGCAGAAAACAACAGCACAAGAAAAGCAGGCAGTAAAACCAGATTGTTGTAAGAAAACCAAACGGCTAGACCCATAAACAGCCCGCTTAAAGTGTAAAACCTGGCTGTGCCACCGTTTTTTTGAAAAACATAAAACAACAGAAAAGGAAAACTACTCGACACCGCATGCATGCCGAAATTTAAACTGCCCCAGGGTATGCTGCTTGGTGAAGCAAAGATGCTCCAAAGACCAAAAGCGAGTGTTACTTTTGCCGGAAAGGTTTTGTGCACAATGTACAATTGGATGTACCGGGAGATAACATCAAGCAGAATTGCTGAAAGCGTAAGGGAATCAAAGGCTGTAAACAATCCAAGAAATTTGCTGAGCAGTGAAACCAAAATTGTGCCGCCCTCGTGTGGGTAATGGATAAGCTCCGTATAACTGAATCCTCCGGCGCGTATCATGCTTTCCCAGGCCAGGTGGTCGGGTGCAAAACGCCAGGGCGTGTAATAATAAGCGTAAATAACACGCAGCAAAGTGCCAAGAATACAAATGAACAGTAAATTAAATTTTGTCAGAGACCTCAAATTCATTCTTTTATGGTATGTAGTAATTCTTCTACCGGCATCAGCCAAGTTAATACAAATTTTGATTGGCTAATCAAGGTCTCACTTTCGCCAGAATTAACCCATCGTGCTTAGGCAGAAAAAATAAACTGATTCACATTATTGAATGCGCAGATAACTCGTGCTTGAATAATACTGTCCGGGTGTTTGGCCTTGCCAGTTGGAAGAGGGGTGAACGGTTTTTTGTTCACGCATCAGTTTTACAGCGTGGGCCATAATCACGTACCGGATACGGTGGCGTTCCGAGTACAAGGTGTCCCTGCCTAAACTGTTCAGACTATCCGCTAACACCAGTTTATTTTTATAATAGACGTATTTACAGGCCTGCTTTTTATCCTTATCCAAATAAAGGAGCAGAGAAAAAAACGCTTCCTCATTAAACGCGGCAATGATCTTTTTCGCCTTTAAGGAATCCGGTAAACTAAAACGTTCATTTGCCTCCTCGTTTTTTATTTCATTGCAGGACAATAAAAAACAAACAAACACGATTGGAGATGTAGTCGTAAGGAGTGAAATGCCTTTATGCACGAAACTTTGACTCAAATTCGACTTTTGTGTGACTTTACAAAAACAAGTATTAGGCTGATTTCTTAAAGGTATTCTCCCTTGAGCAAATACTTACTCACATAGTCCTTTACTCCATCTTCCAAAGTAGTAAAGGGGATTTTGTACCCCTGAGTAATCAGTTTTTCCATTTTGGCTTCAGTAAAATACTGGTATTTGTCGCGTATGTCAATTGGCGTATCAATAAACTCAATCACAGCTTCCTTTCCCAAAGCGGAAAAAGTGGCGTTTGCCAGGTCGAGGAAAGTACGGGCTTTGCCACTTCCCAAATTATAAATGCCGTTATTCGGTTTGGTTTTGTATAAGAACCAAATGACATTCACCACATCTTTCACATACACAAAATCGCGCAGCTGTCCACCATCGCTATAATTTGGATTGTGTGAACGGAACAATTTTACCTTCCCGTTTTGTTTGATTTGGTTAAAGGAGTGGAAAATCACCGAAGCCATGCGCCCCTTGTGGTATTCGTTCGGACCATACACATTAAAAAACTTCAGCCCGTACCAGTGCGGTGGCGTTCGTTTTTCTTTTAAGGCCCATTTATCAAAATCGTTTTTGCTGTCTCCGTATGGGTTAAGTGGTTTTAAGAGAGGGATTTTTGTTTCATCGTCATCGTATCCGTGCTCGCCCAGTCCATAAGTAGCTGCAGAAGATGCATAAATGAAGGGGATTTGATGCGCGGCGCACAGTTGCCATAGGGCTTTGGTATAATTTAGATTGAGTTCGTTGAACAGCTCCACATTAAACTCAGTGGTATCGGTCCGTGCGCCAATGTGGATGACGTGTTCAATGATCTCGGTGTTTTTTTGCAGCCACTCGATAAAATCCTTGCGTTCAATTTTTTGATAAAAGGTTTTTAGGTTATAATTAGTATCCTTTTCGTGTTTGGAAAAATCATCCACAAGCACCAGGTTGTTGATACCCTCAGCATTAAATTTTGCGATGACACAACTTCCTATAAATCCGGCTGCGCCTGTAATTACAATCATACCTTAATTTTGCGATAAAGATAAGGGAAATGGGATGAATTAAATGCCTACTTGTTTTACAAATTGCAAGGGCGATTTTCGTGAGGGACGGCAGAAGTCCAGTGGCATTCACACAGGCTGGCCCAAACATGTACCACATGTTTGTCCTGAGCGAGAAAGTGCGGTAGGCGAGTCGGAACTTGCGTGAGGGATGGAGCGGTTGTTTGAGCTCGGGCGAGTGAAGCAGAGCGGAACTTCGCCCAGCGAGCCGCGAGAGCCCGACGGCGAGTGAAGCTTTAGAATAAATTCGCGGCTGAACCTCGCCGGCACGCCCAAAAACAACCTGAACTTCATTTTGAAATGATACAAATAAGCCTCAACTTCGGTACTATGGAAATAACAAGGGTATTTGATATTTTGGATTATCTGAAGCAGCATCCCAAATCGGATATACTCGCCGCTAAAGTGAACAAACGTTGGCAAACCTACACCACCGACGATTTTGCCAACAACGCCAACAAGGTGGGCGCGGCGCTGTTGCACCTTGGCTTACAGCCCGGCGATAAAGCCGCCTTGCTGGCCGGCAACTCCCCCCAATGGAATTTTGTGGATTTTGGCGCCCAACAAGTGAACATGCCAACGGCCCCCATTTTCCCTACCATTAATAACGACGACCTCCTTTACATATTAAACCACAGTGAAGCCAAAATTGTGTTTATTTCGGACAAAGGTGGTTTGCAAAAGATCAATGTGCTGAAAGATAAACTACCACATTTAAAACACGTGGTGAGTTTTTCCAAACAGGATGGCTGCATGCACTTTGACGAATTTCTGGCTCTGGGTGAAAAACACCTGGATGTGGCTAAAATTGAAAGCATCAAAAAAAGCGTAAAACCCAATGATCTGTTTACCTTATTATATACCTCAGGCACAACAGGTCAACCCAAAGGCGTGATGCTTTCGCACAACAACATGCTGAGCAATGTAAAAATATGCAAGGACATTGCCCCTTTTACACCTAAGTGGAGGGCCCTGAGTTTTTTACCCCTTAATCATGTTTACGAGCGTTTTCTGAACTCCCTTTATTTGTATAATGAGGTAAGCATTTACTACGCCGAAAATTTTGAAACCATTGGCGAAAACTGCCGGGAGATTCACCCCCAATTGTTTGTAGCCGTGCCCAGGATATTGGAAAAAGTGCTTGAAAAAATTTGTGCGGCAGGTGAAAAACTGAGTGGACCCAAACGAAAAATATTCGACTGGAGTTTGGATTTGGCCGAACGCTTTGAATACAAAGGCGCTAATGGCTGGTGGTATGAACTGCAAAGGAAAATAGCCGATAAACTGGTGTACAAAAAATGGCGAGAAGCTGTTGGAGGAGAAATTGTAATCATCGTGAGCGGAGGAGCAGCCCTTAATCCACGCCTTGAACGCATTTTTTATTGTGCAGGATTAAATTTGCTGCAAGGTTATGGACTAACCGAAACCTGCGTGGTGGTGGCAGTGAACCGCATTGATGAAGAGCGACGCATGTTTGGCACCGTTGGCATGGTGGTAGAAAACTCAGAGGTTAAAATTGCCGAAGAGGATGGGGAGATTTTGGTAAAAGGACCAAGTGTGATGTTGGGCTATTACAAAAACCCGGAAGCAACGGCTGAGGTGATAGACAAGGACGGGTGGTTTCACACGGGTGATGTGGGCAAGATTGTGGATGGGAAATTCCTGAAAATTACCGACCGCAAAAAAGAGATCTTTAAAAACTCTGCGGGAAAATACATTTCACCGGTTTTAATTGAAAACAAACTAAAAGAGTGCAAATACATAGAACAGTGCATGGTGATTGGCGAAAACCAAAAATTTGTGTCGGCTTTTATTGTGCCGGCCATTCCCGCATTTAAAGAGTACCTGGCTTCCCGAAAAATAGCTCCCGCCAGCCCAGAAGAACTGGCGAGCCACGAGATGTTAAAACAGCTTATTCAGGACCATGTAAAAAAGATCAATGCCACCCTTGCTCCTTACGAGCAGTTAAAACGCCAGCAACTTGTATTCGAGCACTGGACCATAGAGAATGGGGAAATCACACCGAAATTAAGTCTGCGCCGTAAAGTGATCCTTCAAAAACATCAGGAGGTGTACCACAAAATTTTCCTAAACGAGGATTAATTTCAAATCTGCCAATTATTATCTAATCCCGGTTCTATGTTACGGGTTTGGAGATTAAGGTTGGGCCATTCGTGAAATTTTGCCTCTGTTTGTGTAATTTGTGTAACCCAATAGCTATCGGGTTGTGGCAAAAGCAGACCTGAATTCCCAATTCCTTCTACACCTTCCAACATTTAAGCCCACACTTTAGTGCCCTCGGTGCAATTGGTGCAAATGTCGATCTGGTCTCTACCTTTTAATATCGATTGACGGAAATGATTGTACTCCTCTGAATGCCACACCGAAGCAAAACTTTGTTGTTTTAATTCTCCTAATTGGTATTTAGCATCTTTATCAAAACAACAGGGCACGACTTTCCCGTCCCAGGTAATCACACAACCCTGCCACATCCTCCAACATTGGTTCAGCAATTTGTTTTTGATTTTGAATGCCCCTTTTTTGGTTTTTTCATAGCGTGAGTACTTTGGGTTTTCAGGTATCCATTCTTCTCCATGTTCATAGTCATAGATCTGTGCAGTTTTAATTCTTACTTCGTTTACGCCGAGTTCTTTTCCCAAACGCTTGATTTCATCAATTTCAGTCTCGTTGTGTTTAAATACAATAAACTGCCAAACCACATGTGGAAAATTACTTTTTAGCGCGCTTTTCTGCTGAAGAATCTGTTTGGTGCCTTCTATCACCTTTTCAAATTGCCCACCAACGCGGTATTTAGCATACGATGCCTGACTGCCACCATCCACTGAAATGATCAGCTCATCAAGTTGGCTCTGAACAGTTGCCCTGGCTGTTTCTGAACTCAGATAATGGGCATTCGTGCTTGTAATTGTATAAATGCCGTGTTGATTAGCAAAGGTCACCATTTTTAAGAAATCAGGATTTAAGAACGGCTCTCCCTGAAAATAAAAGGTAAGGCTGAAGAGGTGCTTTTTTAACTGCAGGATCAGGGATTGAAAAAAATCCTCTTTCAACATTCCGGTGGGTCGTGTGAATTCTCGCAAACCACTGGGGCATTGTGGGCAACGCAAATTGCAGGAGGTAGTGGGTTCAATGCTCACAAACATGGGCAAGCCACTTTGTGCAACTTTTCCTTTCCAGCGCGAGAAGTGAAAACTTACAAAGAGTCGGATGAAATTATAGACCTTATATAAGCTGAGTTTACTGAATATGTTGAGATAATGCCTGATCAAATCAAATGGTAAAAGAAAGTGTATGGATTATTGTAATAATTTTACAAATTTATAGAATGTTAAGGTACCTCTTTTGTATAATTACTGCTCTCTTATTTTCCCTCTTGTTTCACAACTGTGCGCAGATGTCGCCATTAACCGGAGGAGAGAGGGACAGGCAGGCGCCAATCCTCGTGTCGGCTCAACCTCCTTTGTACACAACTGGTTTTGCCAGCAAGAGCATCCTCCTGAAATTTGACGAGTACATCCAATTAAGGGACCTGAACTCCAATCTGGTGGTTTTACCCAAGCTAAAAACCCTTCCGCAAGCTGAAGTGAACGGCAAAACCCTGAAAATTATCCTTGACACCACAGAACTCTTAAAAAACACCACGTACCGCTTCTATTTCGGACAAGCCATTACGGATATGAATGAGGGGAATCCGTTGTACAATTTTGAGTACGTGTTCTCAACCGGTTCATTTATTGATTCTTTCACCGTAAAAGGGCGTGTGTTGAATGCCTTTAATAACCAGGGGCTCGATAACATTCTGATTGGCCTTTATGAAGATGCTCTCAGCACCGACAGCACCGTGTTTAAAGAAGGGCCTAATTACATTACAAAAACCGACGCCTCAGGCAAGTTCAACATCAACCACCTTCCAGCAAAAGGGTTTAAAGCATACGCTGTTGAAGATGTAAACAAAAACCTGAGTTACGACCCCGATGTGGAAAGAATTGGATTTCTAAACAGTTCCATCCAACTGCCTGCCGATTCCATTTTAGAGTTTAAGCTGTTTAAAGAAGTGCCCGCCAGAACTTATGTAAAAAAAACAGTTTCGCCTTATTATGGACTCTCCATGATCATATTCAATAAAAAACCCAAACTCCTTCTTCAAACCTATTATCCCGATCAGGAGGATAGGCTCTACACACAAAACACCAGTTTGTCAGGCGATACCTTATTGCTGTACTACAAAAACATAGAGGACAGTCTTAGACTTTTGCTTAATTACGTTGAAGAAGGAAAAAAAGACACACTGCTCCTGAGTCTGGCCAAAAAAAGCCTGAAAAAGAAAAAATTCGGGTACATGCGACTGAACACACCAGGAAACAGCCTGACATTAAACACGCCGCTTAAACTGACTTTTATCACCTGGATGGATACAACGAAACAAATTGGTGAGGGGCTTCGTTTAACTTTCAAATCGGACACGGTTTGGGCAGAGGCAGCCTTAACACCGCGCTGGCTGAATGTACACGAACTGCAATTGGCACAAGATCTCCCCGAAGGAAAATCATTTCAATTGAAGCTTGACACTTCGGTGTTTACCGATGCCTTTTCCAACTCGAATGACAGTGTCCTCTTTCGTTTTAACTCCCAAAGCAGAAGTGAACTTGGAAAAGCGGTCCTCAAACTTCAGTTCAATAAAAAGGAGCAGTACCTGGTTCAATTGCTCAATGAACAACAACGAGTAATAAAAGAGAATTCTTTTTTTCTGTCTCTCTCCTCAAGCAACAGTAAAAGCATTGAATTTACTGATGTTCCGGCTGGGATGTACACGGTAAGAATTGTTTATGACCTGAATAAAAACGAACAATGGGATAGTGGTTCACTCCTAAAAAGGAAACAAGCCGAACCTGTGTTTATTCATCCAAAGACGATAAAAGTACTTTCGGATTGGGAAATTGAAGAAGAAATTCAGGTAAAAGAGCAAATCGGGTTTTGAGGGCATTTGCGAAAATAACGCGTTTGTTTTTTGTTTTTGATGCCCTACTGTTTTCGAATGCCTCTGAATCACTTGTGAAATCAATACTTTCAGAGCATCTCAAAAAAGCAAAACACAAATTTGACTTCGAAAACACGTTTATATACGGAAAACACTATTAACAATTTCAACAAACTGATGTTGAAAAAATAACACATTAAGAATTAGATAAGAATAATTTATTTATTTACTTCGTATCAACAAATCTCAAAAACAAGAAACCATGGCAAAAAAAGCAACAAAAAAAGCCGCTCCTAAA
>Ga0154020_10000128_pt1 | contig 83934 bp, 88 predicted proteins | sample Klosneuvirus_201_FD_109709 | JGI IMG/M metagenome (GOLD analysis project Ga0154020, IMG submission 109709) | Active sludge microbial communities from wastewater, Klosterneuburg, Austria - Klosneuvirus_20160825_MG | ecosystem: Engineered > WWTP > Aerobic digester > Activated sludge | place...
ATACAAGTGTTTATAACAGTAGTGTAACCATAACATGTCCTCTATTACAAATCACAGTACCCGGCTTCAACAGCCCGGTAAACTTTCCTGATACTGTAATACAACCCGGTTTTAACTTAAACCTTACAGCTTGTGATCTTGAATTACAAGTAGCTCAATGTGGTACTATTTACAATGATTTACCTGATGGTATCTACATTATCAAATACAGTGTACAACCACGAGATATTGTATATGTAGAGTATAATCATTTAAGAATTACTAAAGCTCTTTGGAAGTTACAAGCTTTGTATTGCGATCTTGATTTAGCAACTTGTGAACCAGGAGCTGACAAAAGAAAAAAAATGGCAATGTTAAGAGATATAGAATCATACTTAAAAGCTGCTAAAGCAAAAGTAGAGTTCTGTCACGAACCTTCAAAAGGTATGGAACTTTATAACTATGCTGTTAAGTTACTCGATAAAATGAACTGCAAATCCTGTCATTAACCAATAAACCAACAAGACCATGAAATGTCCTAATTGTAACAACACCTTATCATGCGGGTGTCAAAAAAGAGTAGCATCAAATGGTGCTCAAGTATGTACAAGTTGTATAGCTTCTTATGAAGTAAAAATTCATAAACCAAAAGCTGATACAAATCAAACACATGTTGATATCCCAAGACAACATCAAAACACTGCCCCTACAATAAACAGTGTAACTGTAAACTTAGGAGGTTTGTAATGCTTATAGATCCCTTAAACATATTCCAAGATATAAAAGAAACAATCTTATTGGAGTATGTTAATGTGAAAGTAGTATGTGCTTTTGGTAGCAGAGTCTCCGGAGTTAGTACTGGTCAAAAATGGGACTTTGATGTATTAGTAGTTTATGAAGGACAGAAACTTCTACCACATGAACTGCTACTATTCTTAAGATCTAAGTTTGATCAAAGAATAGATGAAAATGGAAAAAATGTAAAGGTAGATGTTTGGACACTATCTGAAGATAAATTTGAAGATTTTAAAAACAACACAAAAAACGTAGTAGATGTCTGTATGTTATAACTTAATATCTTGTACTGGGAATGACCCAGATATTCTTGGGGTAACAGATTCTATACTATCTGGCCACATAGATGATTTAGTATCTATCAATGGTGATAATACAAAGAAATACTATGTGCGAGCTACTCATCAGTTAATAGCTCCAGAGATTGATAATACATCTTTTTTATGTATAGGTAGTCCTGTGATTCAGTATGAGATCTCATCTATTTTATACAATGGTGTAGAACAAGTACTTTCTCCTCAGATTTATAACTTAAATATAAGTAATATAGTACCTTTAACATGTTCAGGTATATCTTGTACTAACGGTATTTGTCCTATAGGTATTACTAATTATGAAAACTTATCTACCTTTTTAAATACGGTATTTACACTTTACGGTATACCATTACAAGCTAACCCTATTTATTTACCTTCAACAACGGGTGGATATGGGGGAGTTGTTATTAATGCTAGTAATAATGATGAATTTACTATAGAGATAAAAAGAACATCAGGACCATTAAGTCCTATGACTTATACTTACGGTATTGATAATATTGGTAATGGGTTTTATACAGTTAATGGTGCTTATACAGCATATTCAGGAGTTAAAACAGATTTTTGTTTAGGGACTGACCATGCTATTAGTTCAGTTACAGTTGAAAACATATGTGAGGTAGTTGTTCCATGCGGATGTCCTGATGGATATACTCTTAGTGATGATGGTACAGAATGTACTTTATTTGAAAGTGTATCTGCTACTCAAAACCCTACTACTTATACTGCAGCTTTAGGTACATTTGCTGTAGGTTATTATGGATCTGAAGCTGGTCAATTTTATGAAGATATTAGTGCTAAACCATGGCCTATAGTTGCAACTAATGGTCCTTGTCCTATAATTGCGGGAACATGTAGTATTTTAAATGATGCTACTATAACTCCTTTATTAGTAACGAATCTTGTTGCTAATACTATATGGGGAGGAGTTACACCTACAACTGATTATAGAATTAGAGTTGCTGGTATATGGACTACTGCCGCCCCTTCTCCCGTTAATGAATGGATTGGATTTACTTACTGTGTAACTCTTACAACTACCAAAACATACTACATCGCTTTTGCTGTAGATGATTTTGCTAAGTTTTATCTTGATGGTAACTTAATGATTGATCACTCAGGAGTAGGTTGGTCATTTAGAACATGGAAAATTATTCCGTTAACTTTAAATGCCGGTACTCATATTATTGATGGTCGTGTATTAAACTCTGGTGGATCAGCAACTTTTGCTTTTGAAATATATGATGCTACATTGGCTCAATTATTAGCAGTAAATGCTGTTGGTGATATTGATCCATATATTGTATTTAGTACTAAAGATTATATTGGACAAACATGGCAAACTGGTGAAGTATCTGGGTATACTTGTCCAAACGGGTATTCTTTAAATACTTGCGATGGTTTAGTATGTAGTCGTACACTTACTGTACCATCTACTCCATGTTGTTATTTACTTAGAGATTGTAAAACAGGAACACTTATAGTTACTGATACAGACTTATCTTCTTATGTAGGTCAGACAATTATTATTGAAGAGTTTGAAGGATGTTTTGCGGTAGAAGTATCTGTTACAGAATGTATACAACCACAACCAGTTACAGTAGGTGATGCTTTCATTAGCTGTGATCAATGTGCACCTTGTTATACACTTACTAACTGTAGAGATACTGACTTGACTATAAAAGTAACTAATGACTTACTTACAAGCATAGGTCAGATAGTTCTTGTTAATGGTGACTGTTGGACAGTTACTGAACAAGCTCCTGATTGTGTAGGTGCTTTACCTGTAATCATTACAGCTACATATGATGATTGTTATTCATGTTTACCTAAGTGTTATATCTTAACTAAGTGTGATGATCCTAGTTATAGTGTTACTGTAACTACAGATCTTTCTCAATATGTAGGACAAGTTGTACACCTTGAAAACTGTGGTACAACTTGCTGGTTAGTAGAGGAAACAATCTTATGTGAAGACTGTTTAGATGTCGTAGTATCTGAGTCTTTTAGAGACTGTGATACATGTGCACCATTACCACCAGAACTACCAGAAATCGAGTTACACCCACGTAAGGTAAAACCAGGATACGATACACCTGGATGTGATCCTGAATATACAGAAAAAGTAAACTGCAAATACTCGGATTATCTCTATAACGAAGTTATGAGTAAACGTCATGGAGTAACTATTTGCTGTCAAGAAGAAGCTCTTAAGTGGGAGATAAAAAAGAACTTACTTGATCTTAAAACTATTTACGATCCAAACATGTGTAAGTCTACACTTAATAAATGTTGTCCACCTAGTTGTGTTGAAAGTTTATTATATGTATTCCAAGCAGTAGCCTGTCCTGCACCTACTGATGTAGTATCTGTTTTTGATGCCCCAGTTGATTGTCCAGAACCAGGTCCATTTATAAGAAGCATATTAACAGTCCAACCTAAATAAGTTTGGCTATGATGAAAAATATTTGTATATTAACCGGTAATAACGTAAGTTTAAGCCACAATAAATAAGAACATGAAACCATTAAATACACCAAACGAAGGCTGTGATCCAGTATCATCTAACTGTGTTATCTGGCAAGGACCAGATATCCCGTGTTTAAAGCTATGTAAAGGTGATAGTGTTTCTTCAGTAGTACATAAAATGGCCACAGAACTATGTGACATCATGACTACTTTAGATATTTCTAGTTATGATCTTTCATGTTTTAACTTAAAGTTATGTCCTCCGGAAACATTCACTGAGTTGATCCAGTTCATAATGGAAAGAATCTGTAAGCTTGAAGGCTGTACAGGTTGTAAACCAGACTGTGATAATAACTCAGTTCCTCCTGTTACACCTACTTCTGCAGCTGGTTGTCCAGACTGTATAGTTGATGTAGCATCTTGCTTCTATTTCACAAACCAACTTGGTGATCAGATCACAACTATGCAGTTGTCTGATTATGTACATGCTATTGGTAACAAAATTTGTGGTATTATTGATGGTACAGTTACAATCAATGCTACCCTTGCTAACCAAGGTGCACGTATTAAAGCTTTAGAAGAAGAACCAGCTCCAGTAATTTTACTTCCTAGTATTGTTCCTTCTTGTGTTTTACCACCAGAAGCTGCTGAAATAGATGTTGTATTGCAAGCTTTAGAAACTCAGTTCTGTCAATTAAGAGGATCTACAGGATATCCTGATCAAATCTTCTTTGCTATTGATAAACAACCTGCAGGATTAACTCAAGCTAATGCATTAAGCTTTGTTGGAACCATGGGTTCTATTCCAGGTTGGAACAGTGTTGTAAATAACTTAGCCGATTCATTCACTAATATGTGGTTGACTATCGACGATATTAGAAAAGCTGTGCAAACTATTAAACTTAACTGCTGCCCATCAGGATGTGATGGAGTACTTATCAATCTTAGTGGATATTCAGTTGATGCTAATAGTATCAAGTTATATATAACAGGTACCATTCCTTCTGGATTCTTACCTTGCTCTGGTAATACTTTATTTACTATTACTGATGCATTAGGAAACTCATTCCAGTATCCAATCGATCTTCCGGTATACATGAATAACCCAGGTGGTGTTACTATTAATTTAGTTTCAACTCCAGTTAATGGATCAAGTAACTTAACAGTGACTGCCAGTCCATGTTTAACTAACAACACAACTAATGCTACATGTCAATCAGCTCTTAACTTATATATTGTCAACCAAAACAACTGTCCTGTTGTGACATTAACTCAAGGTTTAACAAGTATTAATTACGGTATAGCATTAACAATAGCTAATACAACATACACTGTAGAGTTATGGAATAACACAAACAGCACATTATTACAAACAGCTGTACATAGTGTTGTATCTCCTGCTGCTATATCTGGTACGTTTACCGGATTAACAGGTGGTACATCTTATAATGTAAGAGTAAAATTAATGATAGGTACTATAGAATCTGTATGTCCTTTCGCTGCAATAAGTACTCTTCCTGCATTGTGTCCTGCTCCAACTAGTGTAACATCAAACTTAGAATACTAATATCATGAACTGTAAAAGCTGTAATAAATGTAAAAAAGACTGTGGTTGTCCTCAAGGGTTTACCACAGCTAATGTATGTGCAACATCTTTACCGGTTTGTGCTAACCCTGATCCTTGTACAGAGACTTTCAATGCAGCATGTATAGTATACATGGGCGATGATATTGTAGATGTTGGTATTAAAAAAGGTGATCGTATGGATTTGATCATACAAAAACTAGCTTTAATAGCAGTTAACCCGGGATGTGGTTTACCTACATCAGCTTGTAATGCTGTAGTAGGATTAGCAACAACATCTATTAGTAGTAGTATAATCAACTTAAGTTGGTTACTTGTTATCGGTGCTCTTAACTACTCTGTAGAATACAGACAAGTATCTTCTTTAACATGGTTAGTAAACCCAACATTAGGTCCTACTGCTACAAGTGATTATATCACTGGCTTAGCAGCAGCAACCGAATACTATATTAGAGTAAATGCTATCTGCTCAGTAGGTAACTGTTACTCATTAACGATCAAAGTAAAAACCAAATCAGTATAAATCTTAAAAACAAATCACAATGGCAGCAATACCCGCATCAATCACCGTAAACTTTACCAGCAACTATGCCGGCCCCCACAGAATCTGTTGGAGAGTTGGTGGTTCTGGTCCTTATAACTGTACAACAATCGTATCATGTCCTGGAGGAGGTAACCCTTGTACAGGTGTTATTACTTTTACAGTAGATAATGAAACATGTGATCCTGTAGTTTTTGACGGATACGTTCAAGCTGCATGTGAAGCAGAAGGATCTTTAAGTGGTCAAGTACCATTTACAAACACATTTACACCTAATCCAGCATGTAAAGGTTACACATTAACTTGTGAATCAGTAAGTATATCAGCCGTTACTGTAACTAATGCAGGTACTGGATATGACCCATTAACTCCTCCAGTTGTAAGTATTGCTACTGGACCAGGTGTTGGTGCAACAGCTACAGCTGAAGTAGGTGATGATGGTATATTAACTCAAACTATTACTAATGGTGGAGCTGGTTATGTAGATGGAACTTATATATCAGTTCCTGCTGTTAATATTACAGGTACAGGATCAGGTGCTAATTATGACGTAGTTGTTTTAGGTGGTATAATTACATCAATTACTCTTACAGATCCTATCTTTGCAGCTATAAATGCTGGTACAGGTTATGCTGTAAGTGACACATTTGAATTTAACAATGCGTTATTAGGTGGTGCTGGTAGCGGTGTTATCATAACAGTGGATAGTCTAAATACAGGAATGATCACTTTTATTAATATAACTACTGCAGGTTCTGGTTATATTGCAATACCATCTGTTACAGTTCCAGCGCCAGGTGTTGGAGTTCAGGCTTTATTAACAGCAGTACTTGCTAATTGTGCAACTTACAATGCAGGTGCTAACTGTGACTCAACTTCTAAACCTAATATTAACTTAGCTTTAAATGAAGCAACTATTGTATGTGCTCCAACTACACCACCACCTCCAGAAAATCCTCTTGATGGTATGACTATTGTACAAGATGCTTGTTGCTATGATTGTACTAGTTATACTGTAGAAGTAACTAGTGGTCATTCGAGATTAATTTATACAGACTGTACAACAAGAAATCAAGTCAAAACTACTGTAACTGGTCCTTATACTGGTACTATATGTATGGTTACAGGCTCACTTTTAGTACAGTTTATTGATGGTACAACCGCTGTAGTTACTACAGGTTTATCTTGTTAAGATATAAAGTCACGATTTGTTGGTTTCTTCGTGACTGACAGGTGGATATCCTGGGGCGAAAGCTCCGGGATATTTGCTTTCTAAACATTAAAAGTTTATTTTTAAACTTTAAATATTTTCTGTATATTAGAGGTGTATGAATCCAACAAACTCGTTCAAAAAACCAGATCTTAATGCACCAAGGTTTAGACCTGATGTTTTAAGTCTACTAAATAGAAAGCTCTTTGATAAATTTATAGCTGAATACCCGGAATATAAAGGGATGGACTGTGAAGATTTTAAAAAGATCATCAATACTTTCAACAGGAACTTATCTCAAACAGCTATCTCTGATAGAGATGGTGTAGAACTTCCAGAAAGTATGGGGTTTATCTTTATAGGAAGTTGCCAACCTCCGCGAAGAAAAGCTAATAACATAAACTATGGTTTATCTATAAAACATAACACTACAGTACTCAACAGAAACTTAGGATCAGATAGTTTTCTTGCTAAGATTTTTTATACAAACTGTAGTACTAAATATAGGTTTCAACACCGAGAAGTATGGCAGTTCGTAGCTAGTAAAGAGTTTGCAAAGAATACATCCATTGCTTATAAAGAAGATTGGAAGAAGTATATACAGGTTGAGAACAATCTTAAAATATCCAAACTTTACAGAAAAAATGGAACAAAAGACTGGGCTGTACGTATTAGAGATGATAAACCGGCTGAAGACTATAACGAATTTGAATTAGACTAAAACCATGACAACAATAGGAGAATCTATATCACGCGTAAGAAACACTGTTAAGGCAGTTAAGGAAGATGCTTTCTTGACTGATCGCTTTGTTTATAGCTTGATTATGAAATACGCAAAGGTCTATATTCGTAGACAAGATAATGAGAACAAGATCATGAGGTTTCAAAGCCTCTTTGAAGTTGTTCCTTGTGTTGAGCTTATTGAAGTAGATAGGATTGAAGCATGTTGTACTGACATTAAAACGGGATGTACATTCATGAGAACTAAGAATAAACTTCCTCAAGTAATGGAAGGGACTTATGGTCCATTATTTCGTACGATTAGTTCTATTGATTCATCGATTGAAGTAAGAAAGACTTATCCAAGTACTTATGCTTCTATGACTCGATTACCAAGTTTTAAATACAACACTAACAAGTACTACTGGTACCTTGATGGATATCTCTACTTCCCGAATATTGAATGGGAAACAGTTCGTGTAGAAGGTCTTTGGGAAGATGATATATCATTCTTAAAGTGTGGAACTGATGAGTGTAAATTAAGACAAGACAACCCGACACATATACCTGAATATCTTTTTGCAGAGATAGAAGCTATGGTTATTAAAGACTTAAGTTTCCAAATGCAAGTACCTTTTGAAAAAGGTGATGATAGTCAAAACCAATTAAGATAATGGAAGCTACTGTAGATACTAAAATATGTAGTAGATGTAAAAAAGACTTACCTTTGTCAAAGGAGTTTTTTCATGTATCTAAATTTTTAGCTGATGGGTTTAACAGTCACTGTAAAGACTGTAGAAAAGGTACTTATTATAAAAGAAGAGAACCAGTACAAGATCTAAAAAGATTATTAACTGAAAGGTTCTCCGATTTAAAAACTAGAACTAAAAAGAAAAGAGTAAAATATGATATAGCTTTAGATTTTGATGTGGAATACCTACTAGAACTATGGGTAGAACAATCCGGAAGATGCGCTATATCAGGTATAAAGATGACTTCTCTTTTATATGAAGGTCATATAAAAACTAATGTAAGTATTGACAGAGTAGATTCTAACAAAGGTTATAGTAAAAGTAATATACAACTTGTATGTAGTATAGTTAACAAGATGAAACTAGACATGACTAAAGAAGAACTAATGTTTTACTGTAAAGAAATATTAAGAAACAATGAGCTATAATTATACAGTCCGTTACCGAACCTTTGATCAACTTCTTGATGATGTAAGAGTTGATTTCCAGAACTTTCAACTGGAGAACATGATCGAACCTCAACAAATGATCAAGGTTGCTAAGCGTGTTACTTATGACCTAGGGTTAAGAGTATTCATGACTAAAGAAGCTGTGCTTGAAGTTAATCATGGTAAAGTAAAACTACCAGATGATTTCTTTTCTTTGAACTTCGCATTTATATGTGATGAACAAACATATCGTTCACCTGTTATATCAGGAACACATGTTGAAGAGAGACCAATCAATCCCGTTAAGTATCAATGTGCTCCTCCAGAAGTAATAGATGTTTGTAATAATCCATCTGTTATTGAAACTCCTTTATCGTGTGAACCATGTGAAGAACCTTTTGATGCATGTACAACTAAACCTTGTGTTAAGTTGAACTGTAAAGGTGAAAAGTTCGAACTAATCGAGATCACACGTACGGAGACAAAAACTTACAAACGAATGATACCATTAACTATTGAAGCTAATGGTATAACTGTAGACTGTGACTGTCCTAACGTTCAATGGAAATGTCCTAGTTCTGCATTCATTAGAGATAACTACTTATACACAAGTTTTGATTGTGGTAAAGTTTACATTAACTACCAAGGTGCTCTTGAAAATGAGGATGGTCAGTTATTAGTAGTGGATCATGATTTATTAAACGAGTACTACGAGTACGCTATTAAAGAACGTATCTTAGAAAACTTACTTTTCAATGATGAACCGGTAGATAAAAAGTTACAGTTAGTTCAACAAAAGCTAAGACTAGCAAGAATAAATGCTTTGTCATTAGTAAATACTCCTAACTTTGCTGAGTTTAAAGCTATATGGGAATTAAACCGTAAAGCTCAGTACTCAAAATATTATGATATGTTCAAGAGTTACCAAGACTTAGGTTTTGGTTATGGATTTAATAGATACTAACAATGGCTGGACAGAACACAAGTAGTCAAGGAACTAAAACCTTTGACAAAGAAGTAGTAACAGATATAAATGATTTTCATTTACCTACTAACTCATGGGGGTATGCTCGTAATGCTATAAACAATAGTGTTACTGGTGACCTTGGTAAGTTAGGTAATGAACCTTCTAATCGTGACTGTATCAAAGCTCCTTATAAGATCATAGGTATGATCCATATTGAATCAGACAGATGGGTTATCTTTTCAACTGATAGCACTAACTCTGAGATCGGAGAGTTTATAGAAAGTAAATGTAGTTATACAACTATCGTAAATGATCCTTGTTTAAACTTCAATCAAACAAACCTTATCAAAGGTGAATCTCGTGCAACGAGTGATTGTACTTTTGATATCTATTGGGCTGATGGGTTAAATCCAGATCGTGTAATGGACATTAATAATGTTCCTTGGGTACAAAACTGTCTTGATGAAAACGGTAATGGGCCTGGTAATCCTACATATCCTGTAGGTTGTATTACCTGTACAGATACTACAGCTCTTAACTGTAACCTTATACGTTTAGCTAGATTTGTAGATCAACCTTGTTTACGTGTACAAAGAGGTGCAAACAATGGTACTTTACCTAATGGTTCATACTTTGTTGTTGCCGCTTATGTAATCAAAGGATTAAAACTTACAGACTATTCTGTACCAAGTAACAGTCAATCGCTTTTCTATCACGAAAATACAGCCGGATCTTTAGATATCATAGTAGATTCTATGGATACAACATTTGATGAGTTTGAGTTGGTGTTAGTATCAACTGTTAATCAACAAACTGTTGCAAGAAAAGTAGGTATTTACTCAACACACCAAAAGAGAATAACCATCGATATAGTAAGTCAAGCATGGGAATCAGTTCCTATCGAGCTTATTCCTATCAGAAACCCTATTATAGATAAGTCGGATGCTATGTACAAAGTAGGTGAATACTTACTTCGCGTAGGACCTACTACAAAATTTGACTTCAACTATCAACCATTTGCTAACCAAATAGTAACTAAGTGGCAATCGGTGGAGTATCCTGCAGATTATTATCGTCAAGGTGGTAATGTTACAGGTTATATGCGAGATGAAGTATATCCTTTCTTCATTAGATGGGTATATGATACAGGAGATAAATCTGCTTCATACCATATTCCAGGTAGAGCACCTCTTCCAAGTGACTTAGTATTAACTGCAACTGATGCTTTAGCAGAAGAAATAGCAGGAGGTTTTAACTATAACTGGGTTGTTAATAACACAGCAATCCCGGGAACTATATTTCCTGCGAATACTATAGCACAAGATGGTGTTGGTGTATTACTTCAAGAAGGATACATGGGTTATTGGGAATCATCAGAAAGATATCCGGATAACAGATCCGACATATGGGACGCTAACGTAGCAGTTCCTCCTTATCCAGGTACATTACCTGCAGATTACAACTTATGTGGTAACCAAATAAGACATCATAGATTTCCAGATAACGGTTTAACCAGTAATACTCAACATTTTATCTCAGTTGGTGGTATCAAAAAGATCCGTGTTATGGGTGTTTCTTTTGAAAACATTCAACCTCCTGTAGATAATGCCGGTAACCCTATTACAAATATAGTAGGTTATGAAATATTAAGAGGATCAAGACAAGGTAATCGTACAGTTGTGGCAAAAGGTATGATCAACAACATGTTCTTATATACTATCGACGGTGGTGTAACATCAAGAACTGGTGCATATCCTAACTATCCTTACAATGACTTAAGACCAGATCCATTCTTATCTCAAGTTCCCACATCTATTCCGATGTGTGATATATTTGGTAATAGTGGTGGACCTTTAGTTTCATCACCTATTACAAACTATTCACAAAACTTATTTACTTTTCATTCGCCTGAAACTAGTTTTACTGATCCTTATCTTAATGCTAAAGAATTAAAAGTTTATGGTACTATCTATGGTTCTGCTATAGGTAAGTATGAATATTCTGAGAAACATCCTCAACATAAAATGGTTACTAATGTAGCATTTATTGTATCAGCTTTAGCTGGTCTTGGATTAGCTGCTATGGCTATGACCGGTAATACGAGAATTACAGATACTGGTTCAAGAAAAGCTACAATACCTTGTACTATATGTGGTACAACAACTCCTTTACCAGCATTCTCTGGTAACATTGCTATTGATATTGCTCGTGGTATTGCTGATTTAGCAAGAGCTGCTTTAAGAATAAGTGGTGCTGAAGCTGCTACATTAGCAGGACCAGGTTCATCAGTACCAGGTTTTCCAGGTACTGAGATTAGTAGTGAGTTCTTTATGAAAGTTGTAAGTGATATCGGTTCTATTTTACCGGTAGCAGATACTGATGGTATTAAATATGAAGCAGAAGATACCCCCTTTAAAAAAACAGGAGGGGTTGGTGCCGTACTAGCTATTGGAGCTTTAAACCCTACCTTTGCTTATTATTTTGCTGAGGGTACAGATGTTACTTTAAGGTTAATCAAAGCAATGTTAAGATACAGACAGTTTGCTATTAAGTATAACTCTCACTGTTTATATGATGGGTTTGTAACTAATAATGCAGGTCAAAGAAGAAGAACTATTGATGAATCTAATTACATAGGTCCTCAACTTACAGACTTTGGTTCTAATATTCGTATTAATAACATTAACCGTAGTAGAACGGTTGCTTTAAATGTAACCGCTACTTTAAACAATCCCTCTGTTCTTGATAATAGTAAGGTATTACTTTCAGATGTTGTACCATTTATTACTAACGATGATCCTACTAAATTCACTGTTGCTACTACAGCTGCTTCACACTATGTTGCGATTAAGCAAAGATTAAGAAATCAGTATGGTCAAATAGATTCTATATTACAAGAGGTAATCCCTGCTTGTGTTTTTGAACGTACTGCTACTAATACATTAACATCTGTTACAGGTATTAACACTGTATTATTTGGCGGTGATACTTACATAGGTCGATTTACTGAAAAAAATACAATGCCTTTCTTTTATGATTGGTTATATGATCAACCTGATGGAACAGGTTTTGATTATAATAAGTTTAAGAATGTTCCTAATCCAACATACTGGGCTAATACTGAAGAATTTGAAACTCAAAGTTTTACTTCAGGTATGCAACTTTCTTGGACTCCTCCAGCACCACCAACTATTCCTAACTGGGAAACTTATCTACCATCAGGTAGATATTGTCTTGATGCTTTCCAATGTCCTGGTTTTGAGTTTAGTGTAAAAAATGGTTACTTCTATTTGTTTAACTCTGGTATACGTGACTTTTTTGTAGAGTCTGAAATTAATATAGATCTACGTGATTGGGGAGAAAGAGATGCTGAACAACATTACGATCCTTACCGATATACTAATGAAAAACAGTTGTTTGATACAGCTATTATTCGTTCTGGTAACTACTATAAATACGACTTTTCATTAAGTATATCTAAGTCTTTCTTTAACTACATCTCTTGGGGTAATACTCAAGACAGATACTATGATCCTTTGATTGCTGAAACATGTTATGTTTATGATCCTAATAGAGTGATCTATTCATTACCTGCAGTATTCGAAAGCAAGCGTGACAACTGGTTGTTCTTCTTACCTAATAACTATAAAGATTTCTTATCGCGAGTAACAACTGTTAAGTCAGTTAACAAGAATGGTGCACTTATCATGTTCGATAAAGAAAGTCCGGTACAGTTTTATGGTGTTGATCAGTTAGAAACTGATACAGGAACTAAGATTACTATAGGAGATGGTGGGTTATTCTCACAACCTCTTCAGAACCTTATGAACTCTGACAAGTCTTATGAGTATGGATCTTGTCAAAATAGATTAAGTGCTATTAATACTCCTATGGGTTTATTCTGGATTAGTCAAAACCAAGGTAAGATCTTCCGTTTAATGAATGGAGTTAAAGAAATATCAATGACTGATAACAAATGGTGGTTTGCAACATACTTACCATACAAAATAACTGATGATTTCCCTGACTTTAAGTTGTTGGATAATCCAGTTATTGGTGTAGGATGTCAATCTATCTATGATAACGAGAACAGTCTTGTGTATTTCTGTAAGAAAGATTTCACTCTTAAGAAAAACTTAGTTGATACTGTAGTATATATTGACAATGATGACTTTTTAGTTAATGGATTACTTCCTATTAAACTAGGTGATTCTCGTTATTTTGATGATGCATCATGGACAATGTCTTATGATCCTAAAACAGAAGGATGGATTGGATGGCATGATTGGCACCCTAACTTATTAATACCAGGAAAGAACACTTTCATGAGTGTATTAGACAATGGTATTTGGCAACATAACTTAAGATGTGACAGTTACTGTAACTTCTATGGTGTTGATTATCCATTTGAAGTTGAGTATTTATTACACACAGTACAAACTATTAACACTCTTCGTAGTATCGAGTATATTATGGAAGTATATAAATACGATGTAAACTGTCATGATAGATTCCATGTGTTAGATTTTAATTTCGATGAAGCTGTTATTTATAACACTGAACAAGTATCAGGTTTATTAAGACTTAACATCAGCCCTAAGAATGATGTTGGTTTATTGTTACAGTACCCACGTATAAACCTTAACAGTATTGACATTCTTTTTTCAAAAGAGGAGAACAAATACAGGTTTAATCAGTTCTGGGACATTACTGCAGATCGTGGAGAATACAATGCCGCAGCTCAGCGTATGATCTGGAACACATCTCCTAATGGATATATCAAAACTCTTAATCCTAATAACCTTAGTTATAATAAAGACTTCACACAACGTAAGAAATTCAGACATTATACAACATCTGTGTTACTTAGAAAACGAGTATCTGGGGATAGAAAAATGTTAGTGATGATTACAGATAACAAAAACCTTTATTCACCTAGATAACATGGATGCAACTAAAGCTATACAAATATTAAAAGATGGTCAGGTTTACGGTAAACCACTTTCTGAGAAACAAAGAGAATTTTTTGCTAACTTAGCAGGGACGGATTCAGAGGGTAACTCCTTAGATGAAGACATCGAAGAAAATGAAGAGTTAAAATACGGAGGAACAATGAAAAGAATCGAAATACCTGAAGGCCCTCTCTACTATATGTTCGCATTAGGTGGAGAAAACAATGGCATCTTTAAACAAGATATTAGCTTTGATAATACCAAGCTAGGTAAGGATTTACATAAGTTTATCAAACAGGTAAACATAGTTAAGTATGGTGGTGACGATATTCCTCCTACAGCTGATACTAATAACATAGTTGAGCATAAACAACAAGTGTTTCAAAACTTCTTGCAGAAGAATACTATGAATGCTTTAGCTGAAACAGAAGCTACTAATCTTATGATGGCACACGATCTTATGAAACAGTTTGGTGGTGTACCTAAATTTGCATTAGGTGGAGAAGACTATGACCAACCTATTGGGCCAGAAACTCCTTTGGAACATGCATTAAGATTACAAAAAGAAAAAGAGAAGATGTTGTTTCCTCAACCTACACAAATGAACAACGTTGTAGGAACAAGTAACACCGAAGGTAAAGATACATATCAGTGGAGTTCCAATCCATTCGATCAAAAAACTCCTAGTAATCCTTACCAAGTAAGTAACACTACTATGAATGGTACACCAGCTCCGATGGTAACACCTTCTACTACATCCGTAATGGATAAGTTAACACCTGATGCTACAAGAATGGATGCTAACCCTAACACTCAAGCTAGTCAAAGAAATTCTGGTGTTAACTATACACAGTCAACTACTAGTAATGTACCTTATGGACAGCTTGCTGCTCAAGGTATCATGACAGGAATGGAAGGTATTACTCATATGTTGAATATGGGTGAATATAAAAAACAAGAAGAAGAGTATAGAAAAAGACTTAATGCTGATGCAGTCTTTACACCGGTAACTGGATCTAACAATCGCGGCACGTACGATGTAAACTCAGGAGCATTTAGACCCGATCAAATGGTACCTCAACAGTTCAAAGGTAATTCTTATGGAGCAAGAGGTTCTAATTGGCAATATAAAGAAGGTGGTGAGTATGAAATGCCTGATGATGAAATACAAGATCTTATTAAGCAAGGTTACAAAATAGACTTTTTAGACTAAATAACATGAGAAAAGTAAAAATAACAAAACTACCTCAAGCAGGTATGGGTATGGAAACAAAAAACTCAGGATTTTTTCCATGGCCTGTTAAGATAGGTACTCAGATAGCTGAACCTGATATTGAAGTCAATAAGACTTTAAAACCAGTTGATAAAAAGTTAGCTAACCTTGAAGCTGAAAAGGGTGAGACTCTAGTAACAGATCTTAATAGAGATGGTATTACAGAACATTATACTGTCGGTGGTAAACGTCACTCGGAAGGTGGTACACCTTTGAGTTTACCTGAGAACTCTTTTGTCTTTTCAAGAGATAATAAGATGAAGATCAAAGACGAAACTATTCTTAATGGGTTTGGTACTAACAAAAGTAGTACTCCAGCAGACATTGCTAAGAAGTATGATATCAATACTTTCAGACAAGTACTTGCTGATCCTAATTCTGATAAGCTTCAAAGAAAAACAGCTGAGCAAATGATCGCGAATTACAACATGAAGTTGGCAAAGTTATCTTTGGCACAAGAATCTATGAAAGGTTTCCCTAATGGTATACCTGAAATAGCTATGCCATATGTTATGGCTACTCAAATGGATCCTTCTCAAATGTTAGGGACACAAGGAATGCAAGCAGATCCTTCTCAAAATACTATGAAGTATGGTGGACCATTAAGTAAGTATGCATTCGGAAATGAAACTCCAGGAGAAGGAGATGGTATTGATCCATGGTTTAGTCAAACCAATAAAGGTAAAACAACTCCTACTCAACAAAATTCTGATGCTCCTTTCACTGCAGCTGATTACGATAAGTTCTTTAAAGAAAAAGGTATCGACACTGATAAGATGTCTGGTAAACAAGCTCAGTTAGAACTATACAAAAAAGCTGATCCTTATCATAAAGCTTTAATGTGGGGTACTTATGGTGATACAAGTAAAGGTGCAACGGGTAGTAAATTTGAAAAGTATTCTCCTTTACCTAACGAAAACTACGCTGATTATAAAAAGCGTATGAGTGCTAAATATACACCAGAACAACTTAACAAAGAACTTAACACATACGTTCCTAATTTTGCTGATGGTAAAAATGGTGTACGTACTGCTTTCTTATTCAATGAACCTGCTTCACCTGAAGCTCCTGTTGCTCCTGCTCCAGTAGTTCCTGGTCAACCACCAGTTGTTCCTGCTGCAGCATATGTTCCACCAGCTCAACCGCACTTGACTCCTGGTCCAGATAATAGTAAACCTGATCAATGGTGGTTACAAGATGTTATTAAAACATCAGGTGCTGCTATGGATATGTTCCGTGTTAATAAATACGAACCATGGCAAGCAACTCCCGGAGTTGATTATGTTGATCCTACTTTCTATGACCCGAACCGTGAGATCGCGGGAATGAATGAGCAGATGAGAATCGGCACTGCCGGTGCACAAATCTTTACAGGTCCTCAAGCTTACAATGCTCGCTTTGCTCAAATACAAGGACAAGGTGCTAAAGGTATTGCTGATACTATGAGTAGAATCAACAACTTAAACGTAGGTGTTGCTAACCAAACTGAAGGAGTTAATACAGACATCTATAACCAACATTCTAATACAATGGCTGGTTTAGCTACTCAACTTTATGATAAACATACAATAGTTAATCAACAGTTTGATAACTCGATCAACATGGCTCGTCAGAACCTAAGATCAAGTTTCATAGATGCTATTACAAATAAGAACGAAACAGCAAGTTTAAACGAGATGTTTCCTCAGTTTAACATCAATCCTATCGAAGGTGGTAGAGTACATTACACTGGTAAAGAAAGACCACTTAATGCTAACTACCAAGCTCAAGATGATGTGATGAAACGTGCTCAGGAATTTATGAACCAACATCCAGGACTGGAATGGAAGGATGCTTTAAAAGCTGCCGGCGGTCCAGGATTTGGTGGAACTGAACAGGATGATGCTATTGAACAGTACAGAAAATTACTTGCTGCTCAGAGAACTCAACCATAAACTTTAAAAGTTTACGACTTAAGAGTTTTAAACTTCCAATATTTATCATATATTAGTACCATACTATGGCAACATACATTCCCGGGATAACCGATTACATACCACAAATTCAACCATTTAAGCCAGACTATAACTTTTATGGTAATATCTTACAGACTAAACAAGGTCAGTTTGATGCTGGACATAAACAACTAAGTAGTGTATACAGTACATTACTTAACTCTCCAATGTCAAGAGATCAAAATCTTGCGAGGAGAGATGCTTTCTTTAAGGGTATAGACCAAGATATCAAGAAGATGTCTGGTATGGATTTATCTCTTGAAGAGAATGTCAATGCAGCTAACAAAGTATTTACTTCATTCTACAACGACAAACACATGGTTAATGACATGGTCAAAACCAAGAAGTGGATGAACGAGTTAGATAGAGGTAACAACTTCCGTAACTGTGTGGATCCTGTTAAGTGTGGAGGTCAATTCTGGGAAGCTGGATTACAAGCTCTACAATACAAACATGATGATTTCCGTAAAGCTAGCGATGAACAAGCTTTACAAATGGATATGGGACGATATGTTCCTTACCAAAACTTTACTGATGAAGCTTTTAAAGCGGCCAAAGATATGGGCTTTGCAATAAAGACAGATACAGTACATGGAGGTTATATTGTTACTACTAAAAACGGTCAACAATTAACTCCTCAACTAAACGATTTCTTTATGGCTAAGTTTGGAGATGATCCTAAGATGATGGATGTTTTCAAGACCCAAGCTTACGTTCAACGTAAAGGATATATTAACTCCCGTGCTGCGTTGCTGGGAGATGAAAGCCTAGCCGAAAATGAGTATATTAATACTGTTATTAATACTATACCGCAACAACAAAAAGCAGCACAAAAAGCTGCCAACGATACACACGAATCAGTGAGTAATCAACTTAAAGTTGCTGAGTCTTTAATTAAAGAAAAAGGAGTATCTCCTAATGACGAAGTAGCAAAAGCCTTTGCTGATCTTCAAGAACAATATGGAATAACCACAGCCAACAAAGCTGTACAAGATAAAGCTACAAGCACAGTTGAAACTGCTAGTAATATTAAAGATCCTTTGTTATACAAAGATAGAATCGATGATATAGTTGCTTATGCTATGTTACAAAGACACTCTAAAGTAACAGCTGAGAACTATGCTATGAAAGATACAGGAGTTGATATCAAAGCAGATCCTTATGGGTTAGCTACTCATCAGTCTAATCTTAGCTTGAGAAATTCAATGCAAGAGAAAGCTGCTGACTTCGATTACTGGACCAAGAAAGAATCTATCAAACAATCATACGATGAGAAGAAAAGATTGGCCGACGAAGAGAAGATGAAACGTATGTTAGGTTTAGATGAAAAGCCTATTTATGATCCTAATACACCCGGTGCTGCAACTGACCAAACTCGTAATACATTAATCGAGAATGCTGGTGCACGTAACGAGTTATATGGTCAACATAACATTGACCAAAGATCCTTCTTAAAAGATATGGCTGGTTCAATGAAAGCTGCTTACGATGCCGCAGGTCAATCTGATGTTCCAAATGGTGCAGCTAAACAAAAGCTTATCTTAGAAACAGCACAAAATGTATTTAAAAATACAGGAGTAGATCCTGGTAAATTATTCAATGATGAAACATATGCTGGAGAGTTTAATAAAGTAAGTTCCTTAGATATGTCATCTGCAAGAAGTAGTTATGAAAAAGCTATGACTTCAGTGAATCCTAATGCTAAAGGTGTTGGTGCTTTGAATAGTTTCTGGTCTCAATCATTCTGGAATGATAAAGCTCCAATGACTGAGAAGATTAAAGTAAGAGAAAAGCTTATCCAGGCTTTCGATAAACAATACTTAACAAACTCTATTGAGACTAAAAGTCAAGCAATGGGTGAGTATATAGCAAAAGGTGATGTTACTTCAGCGAATATGGTTGAAAGTTTAACAGATAAAGCTGGTAGAAAACTTTCAAGAGAAGAGTTCGCTAAGAACTATGCAACTAAAAATGCTCAAAGATATCAAGCTGATCAAGCTCCTAACTTAGGTATGCAATCAGCTAGTACATATAGTGGTGCAAACTTAACTCAATCAGAACCTAAATCTGGTTTTCAAAAAGCTTATATCGATGCGTTTAATAACTTCGATAAGATTGATGAAAGCTATTCAACTAAATATCAAACAACTGCTAAAGCTTACAATGGCTTAGCAATGTTAGGTGGTAGAGGTGGTGCTGATGCAACTGCTGGCTACTGGTATAAGTTTGACCCTGCTGCACAAGATCATAATGGTACAACAAATGGTTATAGTATCTTTAGAAACTATGACCAATTAAAAGCTGGAGATAATGTAAACTTAAACGTAAAGTTTGGTGATGCAGCAACTGTTGGTAATAACGAAGATGCAAAACGAATCCTTGATGTATTAGAAGCTGATAGTAAAAAGTTTTATAAACCAACAGAAGATAAACGTCCTGTTGTAAGTTATCGTGCACAAAACATCGCGGGAGGTGATCCTAACATGATGGCTGTGCATTTTAAAATACCTGAAACTTGGTTAGCTCAATACACTAAGAAAAATGGTGTACTTGCTGACATTGATAAAGAAGAAGCTTTAAAAGGTATCACTTTATTTATACCAAAAGATAAAGCTACTAATCAATACTACCAAGATAATCAAAAGGATGATTATGATCGTATCCTTGACCTTGATGGTCAAATTACTGTTGATGCGTATCCTGATGCAGGTAAGATGAGTATTAAAAAAGTAGGTAACAAATACATTGCTAGTGGACATTATAATGATGTAACTACTGATAACAAAATAGTACCTACTCCGTATTATAAAGAGTTTCCTGAACAGATAGGTTTGAAACCGGGTATGATTGTAGATGGTTTAAATAACGATCTTAAACAATATTCTTTAGAGTTACAAAACTTTAAAACTACTTATAATGCTAAGAATGGTATCAAAGATCCTTCACAACTTTTAAGCCAATAATATGCCAGATCCTAATACTCCTATAACTCCACTTATAGGTAATACTGTAAATCCATTAACATTAGAAAACTCTGACTACAAAGTACCAGAGTTACCTAATACACCTATATATAAAGGTCCAGATACAAGTGTTAGTAAACAAGATATTGATAACATCAAGAATCAACCTAAGACTGTTTTTGGAGATAAGATTAAAGGTCTTGTTAAAAAAATGGATGATGCTCCTAAATGGGCGGCTGATTTAACTCCTTATGGAAAGGTAGTTAGTTACGATGCTGATTATACTGGAGCTAACTTCCAAAGATATTATAGCCACTCTAAGTTTCAACAACTTGGATTCTCTCCTTTCCGCGATAACGAAACTCTCTATAACCAAAAAGGAAACTGGACAGACGAAGCAGGAAGAATGTTAAGAGGTTGGAGTAGTTTGTTTGCTACCGGTGCCATGGATGGTGTTAAATCCTGGGCTGATAATCCTTTTGATCCTGAACCAGATAATGAGACAGCTCGTGATATGGAAAGAAAGATGTCAAGAATGACATCAAGTAAAGAAGGATTTGGTGCTGGTGTTGTAAACTTTGGTGCTAACACTGCATATTCAATGGGATTAGTTACTGAGTTTATAGCTGAGAGTGCTGCACTTGCTGCTGCTACTGCTATTACATTTGGTGCTGATGCTCCAGTTACTGCAAGTGTTGAAGCGGCTAGAGCTGCTACCCTTGCTAATAAGTTAGGTAACATGGGTAAGATGGTGTCTAATACATACAAGACACTTACTTCTCTTAAAGATTTAAACACTGCAAAGAACTTCTTCAAATCAGTTAATGCTGGTGAGACTTTAGGTAAAGCTATGAAGTTCATCAATCCTCTTGAACAAACAACTGCTTTTATTAAAGAGACTAACAAAGCATTAAAATCAGGAGAACAAGTTTATAATATGGCTAAAGCTGCCAAAGGATTTGGAGCTTTTATCAACGATATCAGACAAACCCAAATGGTTATGTCTGAAGCTAACTTAGAAGGAGGCAGCGTAGAGAACGATATGGTTAAGCAATTAACCGATGACTTCTATAGAATCAATGGTCGTATGCCTAATACAAGTGAGGCTTATGATATCAATAATACTGCAGGTATTGCTGGTAACAAAACCATAGCTTGGAACATGCCTGCTTTATATCTTAGTAATAAGATCGTGTTTGAGAATGCTTTCAAAGGTTATAAACCTATGAGAATATTAGCTGCTGAAAACTCAGAAGGTCTTGCCGGTAAACTTGTTTTCAATCAATCATGGAAAAAAGCTGGAGTTAATCCTTGGTCTGTTGTAGAAGATGGGTGGAAGAATAACTTAAAAAGTTTAACCAAAGCTTCAACATGGGCTCCTAAAAACTTAGCAAAGAACTTGCTTGTTAATGGTATTGGTTATACTAGTAAGAACTTAACTGAAGCTTTACAAGAACAGTATCAAGAAGCTGTATCCGGTTCAATGAACCAATACTATACAAAGATTTATCAAGATCCTTCTAAAGCAGGTTCTGATGAAATGGGGTCTATCTTCACTGATAACTTATCTAAACAGTTTACTACAATGCAAGGGTTTGAAACTTTTGCTAGTGGTTTCTTTATGGGTGGTGTATTACAAGGTCCTCAAAAATTAGTATTTGAAAAGGTTCCTCAAAAGATCTTTCAAATGAAAAGTCCTGAACAATATGCTGAAAGAAAAAAACAAACACAAGAATGGACTGATAAAGTAGTTGAGTCATTAAATGAAGTAACTAAAGATCCTGCTGCATATTTTAATACTGCTTCTGAGAACATGGTTGTTCAACGTAGTAGCAACACAAGTATGCGTGAAGCTAATGAAAACAATGATGAGAAATCATTCCGCGATATAGCTGATGAGTCTACTTTTAATCACTTACACACTGTTATTAACTCAGGTAAGTATGATCTTATATTAGGTCACTTAAGAGATATGAAACAGTTGTCTCCTGAAGAACTTCAGGATGCTTTTGGGCCAGTGCCTACTAAACAAGATCCTCAAACTTATTATAATAACAAAGTTGATAGCTTAATAAGAAGAGCTGAAGATATTAAAAAAAGAAGTGATGCTGTAAACGAACAGTTTATGAATCCTTTTAATCCTTACAAGTATAGTAAGACTACAGAGAACGAAGCATACATAGGTGAGTTCATAAGATACAAAGCTTATGAAGATGCTAAAAAAGCAGCTGTTTATTCTCAACATACCTTCGATAGAACATTAAGTCGCATGAAGGATATTATAACTGATGTTACTAATGATATTCCTATTTCCAAAGCCAACTCAACTGACTTCACTTTACTATTTGATAGTAAGGCTCTTGACAATGAGATCAATGCATTAGACTTAGAAGTAAAAGCTTTCACTGGTGGTGGAAATGCTCAACAAAGACAACAAGCTAAATTATCTCAAGATAAGAAAGAAGCTCTTGAAGAGTTACGTAGTAACATTAATCACTACCGTTCTGGATTAAAAGATAATACCAGCAAGAATAAATCTGACGAAAGAAACAGAGCAACTACTGTTCAGAAAGGATCTAAAGTAAGAAATGTTAAAGATGGTTCTGAAGGTGTTGTAGAAAAGGTAGTTGGTAAATATGCTATCTTAAAAGACGGTACAAAAGTTAATAGAAAGTATTTAGAAAACAAAAACAAGAAAGTTCAACCAGATCATCATTTGGATGAAGCTCTTGATATGTTTTACAGTTCATATAAGAACTACTTATCTACGATTGCTAACATATCGAAAGATCATATCTTCGAAGATAAAGTAAACGACTCATTCGCTAAGCTTAAAGATTACTATGGATTAGAGCATGACTCTGATGGATTAGCAAACAGTATTAACTTATTACATAACCCAAGTTCTTTCATAGATTACTCTAAGCAAATGGAAGAAGTACGTAGATCTCTTTATGAGAAACGTACTGAACATACCAAAAAAGCTTTAGAAGAATATATGAAGATTAAAGATCAAAACGAGTTGCTTAATAAGTTACTTGAAGATGGTGTTTATATTCATCCTGATGATGTAAAACCTTTACTTGATACTAAGATCATTCCGGAAAAACTTTTTGATGTTATCAACTACGAAGAGTTACAACCTTCATCTGAGAAATATCAAAAAGGTTTAGAGTCTATCACACAATGGATAGAAGCAACTAGTGTTCCTGTTGAAGAAGAAACTCCTACAGCTGAACCTGTTACTCCAGAAGGACCTGTTGATGTTGTTCCTATTAGTGAGATCACTAAAATAACTAACACAACTCCTTTGTCTGATATGCCATCTGATTTAGTTGATGACTTAATCGAAGCATTTCGTGCAGAGAATCGTAGTAGAGTATCTAATGGTGAAGACTTAATAGGTAACTACAAACCAGATAATGATAATTATACTGTTAGAAGTTTACCTGGATTCAAAAGTTATGTTACAGTATTCAGTAAACCTAGAGCTATCATAGCTGAGTTTAACACACGTACTGGTAGAACTGTTGATCAAGTTGTTCCTGAAGTTAAAAAAGAAGAGCCTAAAGTAGCTCAAGTATCTTTGATCATAACAAATGATATGAAACAACAGTTATATGATCTTGGTTATTCTAAAGAAGATGTAAACAAATTACGTCCTGCAGAAGCTAATCATCTCATCTCTGGTAACATAACTAAACCAGTAAAAGCATTAACTCCTGAAGAGGATATCGAAAGAAGAAGGCAGAAAGAATTAGAAGGATATTACGGTTATGGTAATGTAGTAAAAAGATTATTAAGTGAACATAAACCTACATTGGCTTTATCGCAATTATATTTTACAGGAGATAATGATATAGAGATTACAGTAGATGGTAAAAAATATAAGATTGTTAAAGACGGTAAATACTTAGCAAAAAATGTTATAGATGAATCTGGTAATATTGTTGCTAAGTTTACTGTAACTAATGGTACAAGTGATGTTATAGAAGATCGTGGATTAATGAATAAAAAAACTTTTTATGATTTCATATCTCGTATAGAAAATGATATACCATCAGAATATCGACAAAAACTTATAGATGAAATCAATACTAAATATGATGCAGAAATAGCTGCTTTAAAACAAGATCCTAAAGCTCTTAAAACTATTGAAGATATATTCAAAGATGCAACGACTCTTGAAGAGATTGAACAAGCCGAGGAAGAAGTACTAGCTACTTTAGCTAATCCAGAAGCTCGTAGAAAAATCAACCTTACTAATGAGTTCTTAGTGAACTTGATAGAAACTCGTAAAAGAGAACTTCTTACTGCGTTTACTTACGAAGAAATCGTACCAGGGAACGTATTAGTAATGTCAGATAATTCTAAAATGTTAGTGGTAGAAAAATCGGATACTGAGTTAAAATTGCGTAAATTTGGTGACGAGGGAGACAACTTTACTATAGTTAAAAAAGATGTTGTTCCTACAACAATCAAGTACAAGTACAAAGAAGGTATGGAAGATTTAAACATAAATAAACCAGTTACTCCAGAGGAGAAAGAGATTTCAAATCAGAGTGTGCAAAACTTCACTGAGTTCAATGAAGATGATGATGCTGCTTCTGTAGATGAAGATATGAAGAAAGCTTCTTCTATGTCGAAAGAAGATCGTAATGATGACTTAACTAATATTCTAGGCTGTAAAAAATAATGAACTGTGCATTAAACATTGAGCAACAACGTGCTCTATTTAGAAAAGTATATGGTGACCTGAACGATTTAAAATCTTCAGGTCAACCTTTTTTAGTTAAAGATTATATACAATCAGTGTATAACTTGATCTATACAAAGACTGGTGACCATGCCATGGCCTTAGATTATTCTCGATTGGTTCCTCATTACATCATGCGTAGTATGATAAAGGATGAAGATCTTATGGATCATTTATTGAGTAATGGTTTCGACTTAGGAGCTATTAACTCTTTGAAAAGAAAGTTCACACAACAGATTGAAAATGTTGAACAATATATAGGTAACAACAATGAAGCTCTTAAAGATCTTAAGAACTTACAAGAGCAAGTAATACAAAATGGTGCTAAGCTAGAACCTAATCCATTACGTGCTACTGGAGTTAAACCAACAGCTTCACAAGAGTTTCGTGCTATTCCTCCAACAGCATTAGCTGACCGTGGACAAGAAGCTCTTTCTATGAAAGAAGGTGATCCTAATTTCAACGTACCTAATCCTGATGTTGCTTTCTACTACAAGGTTAAGAGAAAACTTATCGAGATGATATCTGAACCAGGTGCAGACTTCGATAGTAGAAACGTAAACTTCCCAGGATTTGGTAAGATCTTTTTAACTATCATGCCTTCAAGTAAGATACCAGAAGATCAGTTATATCCAGGAACACCAGTTAATTCTGATGCTCACAAGAAAGGTTTATCTATGGTTATCACTGATGACTATGGAATACCTATGAAGTTTAACAATGATCTTGAGCTTGACTTTGGTAGAGGTAAGATGGCTTACTACCACATTAGAAAAACAGAAGGATTAGTTGATGGAGAAAATATCAACTTAGCTGCTGAAGATTATAATGCTGCTGATGCTTTAGTAAGACAGTCTGGTATTACTAAGGATGAAGCTATTGCTGTTATCAAACAACAAATCAAGTTTATAAACGACTTACGCGAGTACATAAATAAAGATACTGAGAACAACACTATCCGTGCTCATATAAACGGTGGTTCTATGGGATATGCTTTTAACGATTATGTTAAAATCAAAAACCCATTAGCTTCTGTAAACTTTACCGGCGATAGTTTTGATCCTTTCCAAGCGAGAGAAGATAATGTTCAAAGAGGTTTAGTAAAAGGATTTACCTACTTCTATACCAAAGGAATGTTAGACACTCCTGTAGAAGTAAAGCTTAGTGAATTAAACACTGAGATGAAAGACAAGTTGGTTACTTTATTCTCGGATAACTTATTTGAGAAAGATCCTTCAGGAAATGTCTTTTCATTATCTCCTGCAGATAGACAAGCTTTCATCGACAACTATATTAAAACTGGTCCTGATACTATTCAGCTTATTCCTAACAATGATAACAAGACGTATGCTGTTATGATTAAAGGAGAGAAAATAGATATGTCTGACCCAGTATTAGCAAGACAAACAATCTCTGATTACTTTAACAGTGTAGCACCTACTAAATCAGTAGCTGCTAATCGTATACCAAGTGGTGCTACGATTGTTAGAGATACTGATCCTGATTATCTTTCTAAGATAAAACAAGGAGACTATGTAGAGATGTTGGTAGATGGTAAAACTAAGTTCCGATTAGTAGAAGGAAAGAAGTTACACATCAACAACAAATCTCTTAATAAAAACTTTGATGATGTTACCTTTGATAAAACTTCTGAAGGAGCTACTTACATTGTAAGAAATGTTACTCCTTATAACGAGTTTATCAAAAATAACTTTCACATCGATTATCAACTTAATGCTGAGAACAAATTATTGAAGCTTAATGCTTATATAACTTTTGCACCACTTGATAGCGAAATAGAAAAGATCTATCCTACAAACACTGAGATAGAAAAAGCTGAGACAACTGCTCCTGTAAATAATACAACTAGTACAGGTCCTGCTGATGTTACAGCTATCGACGATTTGTTAGGAGATGTATTTAATAATCCAGAGTTTAATAAACTGTTGGATCAAAAAGATAAGAGTTTAGAAGCTACTAAACAACAAGTACAGGAAGCGAAAGAATGGTACTCTAATCATCTATTAAGTAAACACTTTCCTTTCCATACTTTATTCAACGTAATTAATACTAGAACACCAGATGCTGTAGCCTCTTGGACTATGCATGGTGTTACTTTATATAAAGGTGCTGACTATAGTGATTTATATCACGAAGCTTGGCATGGTTTCTCTCAAGCATTCTTACCAAAAGAAGAGAGATCAAACTTATACAACGAAAGTAAAAAGTTAAAAGGATCTTTTACTGATTACAAAGGTAACTCTGTAAAGTTCTCTGAAGCAAATGATCTTCAGATAGAAGAGTTCCTTGCAGAAGATTTCCGTACTTACATGCTTAATGGTAAGTCAAGAACAGGATCTCCAGTTCGTAACAGTATCTTCCGTAGAATACTTAACTTCTTAAGAGAGCTATTTGGTAATAGCTCTGTAATAGATATTAACAACAATGATCAAGCGGTTAGAACTATTCATGAGTTATACGAAAAACTTCGTGTAGGTAACTTAAATGAAATGTCTTTCAATGCTGAGAACCGTAACTTCGATATCTTGTACAAAGGTATGGTTGCTATCAACCCAGAAGAACAACAAAAAAGTCTTAACTACGAGAACTCTAAATTAATGGTTGATACTATCGACTCATTGCTCTCTGAGTTTATCGACAGAGCTAACTTAGGTTTACTTGATAAAGAAAAACTTCGTGCTGCTGAGCTTACTAATAAAGCTAAGATTAACATCATTACTCCTACTGAGAGAGAAGAACTTAAAGGTTTACAATCTCGTCAAAGTTATAAGTATACTTCTAGCTTACTTAAAAGCTCTGAAGGTTTAAGACGTGCATACAAGTATGCTCAAACAAGACTTGCTACTATCAAGAACAATATGGATGAAGCAGTTAAAACTGCAGATGAAGTAGGAAAGCAACGATTAGAAAACAACATCGGTCTTCTTGATTATGTTTTAAGAAACTTTGGTAATGTTGATGAGTTAACTGACAACAAAGAAGGTCAAGGTATGATCTCTTATCATCAGTTAAAATCTAAGTACATCTCTGATGAAGAGCGTGAAGCTTTCTTAGATAACAACGAACAAAACCAAAACGAAGAAGATAAATACTCTAAAGGTAAAGAAGGATATGATCGTGGTGGTAATGAGTCTTCATTAGAAGACCAAGCTAGTACCGAAGTTCTTTACATGATTAGATCTTTACATAAAACTAATTTAAACGGTGAAGTAGTTTTAAATAAATTAGGTGTTCCTGAGCTTGCTGGTTTTGAACAAGTATGGACTCGTCTTGCACGTATATTACAAAACACTTTGAACATAGATGATATGTATCAAAAGTTAGTAGTAGAGTCTAGTACATTTCCACCAGCAAAACAGTTACTAAACAAACTTGGTCCAGTAAGAACTGAAAGTTCAAGTGAGTTCGCTATGTGGACAAACTTCTGGCAAGCATTCAATAAGACTCGTATTCCTTTAATCCAAATGACTCTTGAGAAAACTACTCTTGATGACAATGGATCGAAAACAAGTCCTAGCTATTCAGTACGTATTGGTGAAGCATCTGCTGATTACAAGAAAGTTGGCCAACGATGGGAGAATTACTTTAAGACTTCCTATGACAACCCGTATATCAAAACAGATAGCTTTGGTTCAAACTTCCTGGATGTTAAAAAGGTCCTTGATGATTTTCCTCAAAACACTTTAGATGGAAGAGAGTTCGAGTTCTTTAACGCGATAGGAATGAGACTGTCAGATAAGGATGAGATCCATGATGGTATTCGTAAACAAAGTATAGGTAAAGCACGATCTATTCGTAGTGCTTTATACTCTATAAATCAAAGAGGTAATATCACAGTTGACAGTGTAGGGTCTATTGTAAAAGAATACCCTGCACTTACTATCGGTGAGATTACTTATCCTAAGATCCCAGGAGAGAAAAGAAACTATAACAAGCTTCAAGAATTAGAAGCAAGATACTCTGATGACTTTTCTAACTTCATGGTTACAAATGCTGAGGGTAATAGTCAGTTCGAGCATTCACTTAATAACTCTTTAACTGTTATTACAAATACAGTAAACAGAGTTAACAGTTATGATGAGTTGATACAGATTCCTTATATGTCTTACTTAGACATTAATCGTAATCCTTTTGCTAAGGCTTCTATCTGGCTTAACTCTATCTTTGATATGAGTAAACCTGGTCGTCCTAAGAGAAGACAATCAGATGATCCTAAGTCAGAGTTTGTGAATATCAATCTTCAAAACTTATCTGGTGTTGCCATGTTAGAAAATGGTAACTCTACAGATGAAGGTGTTGCTTCTGCGAAAGCTGATGAGTTCACTAAGATGATTTTGGATTTCCACTTAGCTGTAGTTAATGGTACACCAGAGTTAATGCGACATGCTGATAAAGGAACTTCGTTTTCTTTATGGTTAAGTAATGTCAATACTAAGTCTGAGACTAAACGATTATATATAGACACTTCTTCTTTCGTTACAGTTAACGATCGTACACCAGGATATGTTGAAGCATTCCAACTTATATCTCCTTACATAGGAGCAGAGTTAGAACGTATAAAAGAAATGAAAAGATTATCTGTTGAAGGAGTTAACAACTTTGATTTTAACTATCTTGAGAGAGGTAAAGACTTTGTTATTTTTGATGACGTGTTATCTCGTAAAACTAAGAAGAGATTATTAAACTTACCTTATCCTCTTACAGAATATATGAGAGGAGGATCTTTAGAAGATGCAAGTCTTATCTCAGATATGTTTAATGATTTCACAAACTACTTTGAAACACAAGTAAGTGATGTTGATACACAGTTATCTAAAGCTAAGTTTGTTGCTGATAGTTTAATCAGCCAGGTAAAAGCAGAAGCTACTAAGAAAAACATTAAAGGTGTGAATGAGATATCAGCATACAAAGCTGCTATATCTTCTTTCGTGTTTAACAGTTGGATCCATAACATTGAATCTATTGCTTTTATATATGGTGACTTAGCTCAGTACAACATGGCTAAAGAAGAGTTTCATAAACGTAATGCTGGTATGGCTTCTACCGGGGATATATTCCGTACAGATAGAAGTGCCATCGATTATGCTAACAAAGTACTTGGACAAAAATATGCTGATTCTCTAAACATTCCTATTACACCATTCGATGGAACATTTAGTTCTGCAGTAATGGGAGATAACGAGATAGGATCAAAATACTACGAACAGTATCTTAAAGCTATTGGAGATCCTAAAGCTGCTGAGGCATATGCTGAAGGTAAGATGACTGAAGGTGATGCACAAGGTTGGATTACTTTTGACTCATACCGACACATGTTAAACCTTGAAGGTAAGTGGAGTAAGAAACAAGAAGCTTTATATCAAAAAATAGTTTCTGGTGCAGAAGTTAGTAATGAAGATACTAAAGAGTTCTTCCCTACTAAAAAGGTGCAATACTTTGGTCCACTTGATACTAATGGTTTACCTATCACAGCTTTCCATAAGTTCTCTTTATTCCCTTTAATACCAACAGTTATCAAAGGAACTAATCTTGAGAACTTACACAAGAAGATGATGATGGAAGGCGTTAACTATGGTCTCTTCAAATCAGGATCTAAAGTAGGAACAATAACTAAAGCAGGTAAGACAGATAAGTTTTACTCTGATCAAAATACACGTACGTTATCAGAAGAACCATTTACAAAGAACCGTATCTTCTTAGAGTTTTTAAAGGATCAGTTAGAAATAGCTCCTAAGTTTAAAAACAAAGTTATCTTCTCAACTCAGTTAAGAAAGTTAATTGAAGATGGTTTAATGGAAGGTGGAGTACCTACTGATTACAAACAAGAAAGATCTATCTCAGATAGAAGAGCTGAATGGGCAAGACTTAACGAAGCCGAAAGATTAAAAACTTCTCCTCGTTATAAACTCATGAAAGCTTATGAACATAATGTTCGTACTCTTACAGATGTAAGAAAGAAAGAGCTTTTACATGAAGCTGGTTGGAAGATGGAAAACGGTAAGCCAACGGGTAGTATTGAGAAGTTATTAGAGTTTGTATCAAAAGAATTAGCTAGACAAGATCTTGCGGATCATGAGTTAGACTTTATACAAGTTGGTTCTGATGGTAAGATTAAGCATGACTTATCTATGTCGTTAAGTGCTGATAAAATCGAAAGATTATTAAATGCATTAGTGACTCGTAGATTAGTAAGACAAAAAGTTAATGGTGAAGGTCTTATCCAAGTATCTGGTGCCGGCTTTGAAAACATGACTGCTTACACTAATCCTGAAGCAAAAGATTTAGCTAAATGGGGTACGAATGACTTGCCAACTTATCACCAAGGTGTAGATGGAAAGACTACTGCTATGAAAGTTAAGATAGCTATACAAGGACAGTTCGAGAAGTTACTTAATCTTGATGATGTAAAAAACTATGCGTACGATAATAGTGTGGATAGACTTACAGCTCTTAACCATCTTATCAAAGATAATGATTGGTTGAACAGAGATAACAATCGTAGAGCAGTTACTATGGTTGGTGTTCGTATTCCGGTACAAGGTCTTAACTCTATGGAGTTCATGGAAGTGTATGAGTTCTTACCTAAAGCTGCAGGTAACATTATTGTTCCACCAGCTGAGATCGTTGCTAAGTCTGGATCCGATTTCGATATTGATAAGTTGACAGTTATGATGCCAACTTTCAAGATGATGGATAAGAAATTAGAAGTAGCAAGACAGTACTCTCCAAGTGAAATAAAAGATCTTTATGAGAAAGCTAAGAAAGCTAAAGTTGAAAAAGCTTTATTAAAAGACTTTGATGGTAACTTAATACATACAGATTCAAGACGTAAAGTTCGTGATGAAAGTGGTGAGTGGGTTGAAAGAACCTTCGATCCTTATTTATACAACGATATGTTAAGAAAGATCTTTGGTGTAGATATGGAGAACCTTGATGAGGAACTTGTAAGTGAGATCTTATCTGAAGAAAAGATGCCAACTTTCGAAGAGTTCTCTGATAAGATAAATGGTTCAAAAGCTGTAGAGAATGATTTAATCTGGAACATCCGTCAAATCTTAGAGTTGCCTGAAAACTTCTCTAACTTAATCAGACCTAATGGTACAGATATTGTTGAACCTTTAGCTCGTGAGTTACAAGATCAAGTTATGGAATACAACCCTAAGAAACGTGTATTTGCTAACGAAGAAAAATCAAAACAAGTATCAGGAACAAGAGTTCTTGAGCTTAACTATAACTTATACAAACACAGTTCTAATAACATCGGTAAACAAACTTTAGGTTTGGGTGCTGTTGATAATACATACAACGTAGTGTTTAACCGTATTGGAGCAAGGATGAATCCAAGCTTTATGTCTGGTCGTGGTAAAAGTAAGTATGAAAAACGTTTAACACTTCTTCTACCACATAATACAATCGATGTAGAAGATAAGAAAGCTATATCACTTTCTCATATATTAGATGCTGAGAATAATAATAAGATCTCCGATGTTATCTCTCAGCTTATGAATGGTTGGGTGGATATCGCAAAGGATGCCTGGATCTTTAATATCCAAGGTAATAAAGAGATTGCACCTAGTTTGTTGTTTATGATACAAGCTGGTGTTCCTTTCAAGACAGCTGTATACTTAGTATCTCAGCCTCTTGTACGTGAATACATCCGACAACAAAAACTGGCCAAAAGTACATTCGCTGATCCTTTAGGTAAAGCAGCAGCTAATCCTGCATTCTTTAGAAGTAAAGCCCGTGAAGTTATTTTGGAAAGTCCTCGTTATGGATTTGACTTAGTTGCTTCTCAAATGAAACAAGGTACTTTTGAAAGAGCTTTATATGATAGAACTCTTGAACTTACTGCTGCTAACAAATCAGCATTTAATCAAGACAGTTTAAAAGCTGTTATCAAAAGCTACTCAGAGACTACTAAGAAAGGTGAGTTACATCAAACTACTGATGCTGAAAGAGCTACCTTCTTACACTTCCTTGAGATTGAGAATATGACCAAGGCTGTACGTGATATCAAGATGAAAATGAACTTTGATACTTCTAAGTCAGCTACTTTGTTTGATGCACAAAACAGACAGTTAATGGTAGAAGATCTTAAGAACGATGGAAGGATTCCTGATAACATTGTAAATGATATCTTGGAGAACTCTCCTATAGGTAGTTTTTATATTCAACCGTTCCAGTTAGAGATCTGGAAAGACTTGTTTAAACTAAGAAACCATCCGGTATTGAACCAATACTTAATGGACAAGTTCAAAGCAGGTAACCAAGATGATGTAACTAACACATACGGTGACTCTGAAAAGTTTGCTAATGAGTTCAGAAATGATTTCATGAGTTTCATCTTCCAAAATAAAGTAAGAGAGTTTGACTTAGATGCTCCTTCTTACAAAGGATTAACTTTAAATACAGAGATACCAGTTAAAACTGTGGCTAGCTTAGTGTTTGGTGCCATTGTAAAACAAGACACAGTAAGTCCTATCTTATATGTAGATAAAGAACAACTTAAAAAAGACTTTGTTAACAAAAACTTTTCAACTGAGTCTTACATAAAAAGAGGTCTTGCAACTGTTGCTCCTAATGCATTCCCTTATTCAAGAGATTACTACAAGTTTGTGTTCGAACGTGAATACTTACGTGCTTTATATCCTATTGATAAGTTGGTTCAGTCTGAAGACTTCCAAGATAAATACGAGCATAACTTAAGTAATAGAAAGAATCTTAAAGAAGGTGAGAGTGATCAAACTTTTGCTAAGAGAATGAAAGGTGTTACTTACGAAGAGATGCTTAGAGATATGGCCCTGGATAATACTTTCAATGGTTGGAAGATCTTCAAAAGTAATAACACTTACGCGGATCAGTTCTTACGTATACGTGAGAAGTATCCTGAGTTAGCTAATGATTTCTCTATTATCAAAAGCTTGTCTTTATCTACTAGTAAGACAGGTTACAAAAACTTAAAGCTTAACGATACTATATTAGATGCTGAAAAGATTGAAGTGTTAAACGAAAACTTAACAGCTTTAGCTAACCCTAATAATAAGAAAGTTGAGGACCCTCTTGAAAATGAAAGAATAAGTCAGTTCTTTGGTAGATTTACTACCTATGCTTTCTTACAGTCAGGTTTAAACACTAAGAGTTCTTTCTCTTTAGTGAGACTTGTTCCACAAGATGGCTTCATACGTATGATGGAAGAACCTGTTAAAGACTATATCCAAAATCTTAACCCGGTTACCATGCAGAAGTATTACGAAAGATTCGTTAATCAAAATAACGTTATGAATCGTATGAACCGTGTTAGGTATAAAGATTATGCTATGGATAAAGTAGACTTATCAAAAGACCAAAAAGGAACAGTTGTTAGCGATGCTAAGTTAGAAGAGGCTAGTACTTTAAATCCTGAAGCTTATTTATTTAGTAAAGATTATGCCGGAAACAACTTATATGATGCTGAGGATCTTAACATGGTTACTGCGAAAAAACTTGTAGCAGATAACCCTAATACAGTATTCGTATATAACGGAGCAACTGAATCAAGTTTAAACCCAACTAAATACGACTTCAGTATACACAGTGCTGCAGAAACTATGGGTAACACATTTGGTATTCCTACTAGAAAAAACTACGGTAACATCAATAACTCTTTCAGTGACATATTAACTGAAGCTGGTGTACATATGATCGACCCTAAAAACAAGGAGTTGATTGATAATAACATAGCTGCTTTAATAGAACTTAGAAACCAGGGAGCTGAGATAGCTTTCAGTGTTGCTGGTTATGGTCAGTATATGATTGGGGCCAATGATTCTAATGGATTAAATCCTGACCTTGTTAAGGCAAAAGCTCCTAAAACTTTCTTATATTTGTCTGAGCAGTTATTCAGAAACTTTGGTTATAAAAACCGTAATTATGCTGATACTGGTACCGGCCGTAAAGTCATTCAGTCTACACAAGAAGTGAGTGATGATATGGTAAGAGATATGTTAAACCATTGTTTTAATTTTTAAAGATGAACATTTGTCCAAATACTAATACACCTGAGTGGAAAGCTTTAGAACACGCTGTAGGAAGATATGAAGCCATGAGAGACTTCATGGAACATAATGGTGAGATAAGAACACCAGAAGAAGTGATTCAAAAGATTGAAGCTCGTAATGATGAATATGCTGATATCGTAGCCCAAAGAGAAGCTGAGGAAGACAAGATTAAAAACCTTGATCCTTTACAAGCTTTTAAACAAGCTTTGAAAATAGTAAAGAAAGAACTTAGCACAAGAGAGCGAGCTTCCATTAACAGTAGAGTAAGATCTATTAACCAAAAACTTGGGACTTCTTTCTACATCAAGTTTAAACCTGTAGGTCAAGCTGACTTATGGACCTGGGAAATAATGGATATGGCTGCGGGTGGTAGAACAGCTCAGCTTACTGCATTCTTTAGAGATGAATCTTTAAATGATATAGCAGAACAAATTATGGGTTCAGAAGATATGACAGTAGTATCTACTGATCAAGCTCGTTCTGTTGAGATTGCAACTAAGTTATGTGAAGAATTAAAAGCTCAGTTTGGTATAGACTACAATGTAGTTACTGCTGAACAAGCTACTGAGATAACCAAAGATGCTATTAATCCATGGAATGGTGAGAGTGCTTTCTTTATAGGAGATACTGTTTACTTTGTTGGTAGTAACTTAACTACTGGTAAAGTATTACATGAATACGGACATCCTTTGTTACGTAGTATCTCAAGATCAAACCCAGTATTATTTGGTAACTTATTTCAAAAGTTAGCTGGTCAATCAGAAGGACAGTTTATTATCAATCAAGTAAAGCAGCTTTATCCAGAGATCAGTGAAGATGATAACTTCTTCAAAGAAGAATGTCTTGTAAGATCGTTTGCTAAAGATGCTGAGAATAAACTAACAGGTCAAACTAGCTCGGAAGGATTTGCTAAGTTTTTAAAAGACTTCTTATATGCAATTAAACAGATGCTGCGAAAAGTATTTGGTCAAGGTATAGATGTTTCTAATTTAGACTCTTCTACAACCATTGATGAGCTAGCTGATATGTTAATCAAAGGTAAGAAGTTTGTTATCACAACAGAACAAGTATCTGATACAGATATTGCTGCTTACGTACGTGATCAACAAAGTTACATCGATGACTTAATGAAAGTAGATCCTAGTGAACTACAGGCCCTCACTAACCGTGGTTTTGATATTGCTTCAAAACATATAGATGTTGTTCTTAAAAATAAGAACTATTCTGAAATGGTAAACATCTTAGCTGATGAGTTCAACCGCGGTGACTTACAAGAGATCCGTAAAAACTTATCTGCTTATAAAACAGAACTACACGATAAGACTGAGAAGCTTGGTAAAGATATAGATTATACTAAGAACCAAGTATCTTCATTAGTTAATACATTATTCCGTCTTGATACCATGGCTGAAAAGATAAGACTTCATATGGAGGATATATCTAAACAGCCTGATAACATTGACAACTTACATAAAGCTTATTACTATGATTACTTGCTTAAGTATTGGACACAGTTCATACATGAAGCAAAACAAAACATAGATAAACACGATATACATTCTGACTCAGGTGTTGCAAGATTAGTATCAAGTATTGATAGATCTTTTACGAGATCTAAAAAACTTACTACAGACATGTACCGCGAAGGTGTTAAAGATATTTTATACCAAGAGCTTAAACCAATGTCAGAAACTATCGATAGTAAATACAACAACATTATCAAAGGTCTTAAAGAAAAGAATGCTCCTCAAAGCATCATATCTAAATGGACCAAAGAATACGAAGCTTTAAAACTATCTCCTGAAAAGATCGAGAAGTTATTACGAGGTGAACTTGGTGATGCCGGTGCCTTCAACAGTTTCTTCGAAGGTTATCTCTACAGCAATGATCCTGTTATCGGAGGATTTGCTTTATATGTTAAGAACCAAATGAATGATGTATTAGTTAAAGCTCAAGCTAACTATAATAACTTTGCTAATAAGATGGCTCCTCTATTAAAAGAGGTAGGATATAATCCTACAAACATTGGAGAGCTTGGTAAGAAAGTAGGATTTATTGATACTATTGGACGTAGAGATGAAGAAGGTAACTTAGTAGAGAAAAAAGTATGGACTCTATTAAACCCATTCAAGAGCTACCGTTTCAAACAAGATGAAACAAGACATAACATCGAACTTGCACAAAGAAAGTTTTCTGATACAAACTCAGAAGAAGATCGTCAAGCAGTTATGAACTTGATAGCTGAGAATAAGAAACATTTACGTGATTTCTTTAACCAGGAATATGTACCAGAGTTTTATGAAAGACAAGCCCTATTAGAAGTAGATGAAATAGGAAAAGAAGCTAGTTATGAAAGAGACAGGATATTTGAACAGATGCGTTTATTATCTGAGCCGGCAACATCTGAAATGGATGTATTTGGTATCTCAGAACAGATCGATGAATTATGGAGAGAGTATAGACAACTACATTCCTTACTTGATCTTAATGGTGATAAAAAAACTGGTAAAGAAGCTGATATAGCTCAACGTCTTCGTCAGTATCGCGAAGAGTCTCGCAAGTTCTATGAGTTCAAAGAACGTACAGGTGTTTTTCAAAATGCATTGTTATCTTTCGAACAAGAACTTGTAGATAAAGGATACAGCAAAGACAGTCAAGAGTTTGATGTATTAAGAAGTGAGTGGTTGAAGAAGAACACAAGGATAGTAATCAAAGAAGAGTTTTACGAAAGACGTAATGACATCTTTGATCGTATCCAACAAATTACTTCGAAATTACCAGACACTGAGAAAAAGAAAGTAGACTTTACAGAAGCATGGCAAGATATCTTGGATGCTGTCTCTGGTTTCAGAGATGATGATGGTCAGCCTATTGGTAGTGATATGAGTGAAGGTCGTATTGAAGTAGTTAAGAAAAGACAAGAAGAAATAAATAAAGCTCAAGAAAACTTTGCTGGTATATCAGGTCTTACTCCTGCAGAAAGTATGGTGATCTCAGATCTTTTTGATATTATCAAATCAGGTAATAAACTATCAAAAGAAGATAAAGAAACCTTTACTACTTTAATGAAGAAAAAAGATGAGTTAGGTCTTAACAAATTTGAAAAGACTGAGTTGTTTAGTTTGTTCGCTGAGCTTAAAGAGTTGCAACGTAAAGAAGCAACTGATTACTACTTAGATATTGCTAATAACTACTTAGCTAAACTTAACACTGATAAGCTTGAAGATCTTACCGGTTCAAGAGTATTGACTAAAGCTAGTTCTGACTTCTTACTTAAAGAAGATGTTATCAAAGATTTATCTCAACAAAGTCCTGAGTTCGAAGCTTGGTTTAATAAGAACCATATCCGCAAGAACTACTATAACAAAATAACTCAACGTAACGAAGACAAGTGGGAACGATTATACATTTGGAATGTTATCCGTCCTAATGACTCTAAGTTCTTAGAGAAAACTGATATCAAAGATAGTAATGGTCAACACGTAGAAGAATACACTGGTTTACCAACTATGAAATATTATGCTCGTTTGGTTAAGCCTGAATACAGAAACCAAAGAATCGTTGGGGTAACTGTAGATAACCGTGGACAATGGTTACCTAAGACTGTTGCTCAAGGGGCTCTTGATGAAAGATATCGTAATGAAGCATATCATGATCTTCAAACTAAAGACCCTAAGATGTTTAATATCTTGGTTAACTTAACTGAACAACATCTTAAGAGTCAAGAGGGACTTGGTAGTAGGAGTAAGTTGTATCTCGATATGCCAAGATTTAGAAAATCTAGTTTAGAGATGATACAAACTCAAAACATAGCAGCTGAGAAAATGGGTACATTAACTCTATATGCTAAAAGAGTTAAAGAGTTTTTCAAGAGTGCTAAGGATGACAGTGAATCTGGGTTTAACTACAAAGATGAGTTTAACTTAGTTCGTGCTGATATGTTTGATGATGAGATAAGCACCATTCCTATTGCAGGTCTATATGACATTGATCTTGATGAGGTATCAACTGATATCACAGAGAGTATGATGAGATATATGTTATCTGCAGAAAGACAAAAGAAACTAGTTGAGATCAATCCTGTTGCACAAGCATTGAAAAATGTGGTAAATGATCCTAATAACAAGATCAAGCAAATGGATCGAGTTAATCAGTTCAACTTTATCAACAGAGGTATTGTTACTTATCTTAATAAGAAAGGTAAATATGTTCGTCAAACTGCAGTTAATAACTTCATCGAAAGAGAGTTCGAAGGTCAAACCCAAACAGGTTTTGCTAAGGACACTCCTTGGATTAATAACACAGCTAGTTTATTATTCAAACGTGCTTCATTTGGTTTCTTCGCATTGAACATTCCTTCAGCTTTAAAGAATACCATGAGTGCTAAGTTCCAGGGAATGATTGAAGCAGCTGCTGGTGAACATATGACAATGAAGTCTTATACCAAAGGTGAAGCTTGGGCCTTTCAAACTATGGGAACTATGAGTTTCGAAGTATATGAGAAAGCATCTAAGAGTCACAACTTACAGTTAGTGGATGTATTTGATCCGGTTCAAGGTAGATTTGAAGAGAAATTTGGAGAGTCTATGTCAAGAAGTGTTGCTAAAGATACTGCTAACTTATCGTGGTTATATAACTTCCGTAAGTGGACAGAGTTACAAGCAAGTATGCAAACCTTTGCTGGTATACTTTATCATAAAAAAGTAAAACAAAACGGTAAAGAAATTAGCTACATGGATGCTTGGGAAACTAAAGATGGTAAGATACAACTTAAAGAAGGTATAGATCCTACCTGGGGTATTACATATAATGCTGAAGGTGAGATACAAGTAGGTGCTGAATTTAAAAAAGCAAAGAATCAGATCCAGCAAATCATGAATAACTTGAATGGTGCTTACTCTAAGTTTGATCAACCAGAAGCTCAACGTTATGTAGGTTTCAGGTTCTTATCTTTCTTACGTCGTTACTTTACAACTATGGCCGTAAATCGCTGGGGATTCTCTGGTACTGCAGCTCATCCTATGGCAAGATTAAACCCAGGTATGGGAGATACTTCTGAAGGATGGTATGTTACTACTCTTAAAACTATGACAAGAACTGTAGCTACAGGCGGTAAATATTTAGGGTATATGACTCCTCAAGAGAAAAGAGCTTTCATCAAAGTTGTAACTGAGGTAGGAAGTCTTATCTTAATCAATGCTTTAATGGCTCCATTGTTTGGATGGGATCCAGATGATGAAGACAAATATGCTAAGTTACGCGAGAAGTCAGGACCATTACCTTTCCCATTTGTATCAGCAAATGAACCTGAGTTTAAGTTAAATGGTTTCATGGAGAACCATGCTCTTATGTTAATGATGAATATCCGTGCAGAAAACGAGCAGTTCATTCCTTTCCCTAATATGGGTATGGATGATTACTCTGGTATGTTGGATATGAAGTCTGTAGCTTTTGGTCCTACACTTGATACATATAAACAAGTATTCGAAGATGCTTTGAACATGGCTCAAGAGAAAGATGCTGCTTACTACAAACGTAGAGTTGGTCCATACGAATGGCAACAACAAGAGGCTGCTAAGATCTGGGCACATATGGCTAAGACAATCGGTTTAACAGGAGGATCAATAGATCCAGCAACAGCTGTTAAGAATTTCCAATCAGTACAAGCAAGAGCTAAATAATGAAAGTATTAGTATTAGTGCTTAGTCACTTAGAAGATGGTTATGAACCATTTATAGACTTACAAAAACAAACCTGGGATAGTATACCTGTCCCGGGTGTTGAAACATTCTTCTACTACGGAGGTAAAACCCGACCAGGTAAAACCAATGAGTGGGGAATAGATTGTGACTCCTCTATCGAGAATAGCTATAATAAGATGATTCTGGCCTTTAAGGAAGCACTTAAGTTAAACTGGGATTATATCTTCAGAACAAATTCAACAAGCTATGTGGTCAAATCTGAGCTTCTTAAGATGCATGAAGAGTTACCAGATACAAACATAATAGCTGGTCAACTAGGACCTTATCCTTATTGCTTTAAAAAGACTGGTCATGTACAAGGATTTTCTATGATGATCTCCCGAGATGTTGTAGAGAAGCTGGTTGCTAATTATCCTGAAGCTGATGGTATCGATGCCCCGGTTATGAGTAGAATACTCTTCGATAAGGAAAAGGTTAATATGAACAATGATCATTATCCTCATGGAGTAGAGGAACCAAGTGATGTAGATTTAACTAATCCTACACATCTTTACCGCGTAAACAAACATGTAGATCTTCAAGGTAGATACTTATTGTTGGAACAGATACATAAATCTGTTACTCAAACATCTCTCTAGCCGACGAAAAAAAAGGGGGACTTAAAGTCCCTCCTTATTAAAAGTTGGTAAGTCCTCGAGTCTACCCTCGATTTCCGTTAACTCAGAAACATTGATCTTAAAAGTCTTATTACTTCCCTCATAATGGGAAGCTAAAACATAAGTTTGATCTATACTGAGATAGCTCAGATAAATTTTCGTACCATTATAAACTGCTGTCTTCATTAGTTAATCTTTTTAAGTCCTTCAATCACAATATGTATTTCCTTTTTCAAGTCTGTAGGTAACGAGTCAAACTCTTCTTTAGGAAGAAGAGATAAAGTAAGTTCCTTATTGACATAAAGAACTGTAGTACATCCTGAACAAACTGTGATATCTCCCTCAATAGGGATAGCACCAGAACCATCTATAGCTAATGCCATATCAAGAATCTTCTTACAATTTGGACAAGAACAAGGTACTGTTTTTACACTGTTCATTAGCTTTGTATAATGGGATGAATATTTGGTTTCGAATAATTAGGTCCCTTTAAAATCTTACCATCCTCACGAAAGATAGGATTTCCATCTTCACCTAACTTACTCATGTTACTTCTTTGTATTTCGGAAAACACCTCTTCAATCTTGTGTTGTAGTCCATGTTTCAGGATCGTACCGCATAAAATATAAAGCTGATCGCCTAGCGCATCGGCAACTTCAACTAAATCCCCCTTCTCACAGGCTTCTAAATATTCGTCATTCTCTTCTTTCATAAGAGCATATCGAAGTGAGCTTTCTTCCGGGTTTAATAACTGAGGTGTTGTTCCGTCTACAATGTTGAACTTCTTATGAAATTCAGCAACATCACTTAACTGTTTAATCATGTATTTGAGTTTAGGTTAGAATGTAAAAATAAGAAGACTTAGTATATTTACCAAGTCTTCTTACTATTTTTTATTTACCAGCTCCGTTGATATTAACGGCACCAATAGAGGCAGCTTGTGCACGTTGTACACCTGCAGCACGTTCAGCATCTAATGCGTTTTTCCACATGTCAACTTGTTGAACTAAGAACTCATTTTTACTTTGTAAAGTTTCCAACTCAGCTTTTGCTTTGGCTTCTTTAGTTTCGTTTTGTGAGTTCAATAAAGCTGTAGCATTATCATGCTCTTTTTTCATCGCTCCAGTTGCTGCAGCTACTGCAGAACTTACTTCAGATTTGATATCGCGATTTACTTTATCAGCATCAGCTTCTAATTTTGAGTAATCAGCTTTATCAACAGCCACTAATCCTTGACGGTCTAAGATTCCATCAACAACTTTTCTTTCGTTAGCTTTTAACTCAACTTCTAACTCAACTGTTTTTTGACGACGTTTCTCAGAGAACTCAGTATCAAGTTCTTTGATTTTGTCTTCACGTTGAGCGATGATAGCTTGAGCTTCTTCAGCTTTGTTTGCTAAATCTTCAACTTTACCCATTGCAGCTCCTAAAGCTGTAATTGATTTTTTGATTTCTGCTGCTGCTGCTCCGATGATTACTTCAGATGCTGCTGTACCTTTTTTAGGTGCTGACTTTGGAGACTCCGCTCCTTTTGTTTCTGCCATTTTGTTTTGGTTTTTAGGTTATTTATTTATGAATTGTTTGTTACTTAACAGTATACTTGATACCTTTAACAATGAACCAGTTGATTCCACGAGGATCAACTAATCTTGTACGAGTATCGTAGTCTTTACTACCATCTTTAGCCTCTTCCATATCGATGAAACTTACACGACCTAAGTTATTAAGTTCACCATTATGACGACCAACCATAGTACGAGCTTCCCCAACTAAGGCACTTTTAACTGCTTTCTTAACTGCATTTTCAACTGCTTTCGGAGTTGAACCTTCATATGCAGTCATGATTTCTTTAACCACATCAGCTTCTTTAACTTGTTTGTTAAAGTCTACTGTGATAGCCATACCTGAACTAGCTAAGAACTTAGCTGATGCTTCAGTTTTATTTAAGGTTACTTCTTTCAAGTGTTGACTTGCAGAGTGTAACTGACCTTCATAATAGTTTTTATCTACTACGATGTATGCACCAGCATCGTTTTTTAACTGGATCTTACCGTCTTGGAATTTTTCCACGGTGTAAAACTGAGTTTCAGAAAGGACCTCGCCTTTTTTGATTTTTTTGAATGATGTTGCCATGTTAAAAATAGGTTTTTTGTTCTCCATCTTTGTTAAAAGATGAAAGTGAGTTATTATAGATAGCGATGTATTTACCTTTGTTAGCAATACATAAACGTTTAAGCTCTTCGTTTGCTTGTCTTAATGAGATAGCATTTGTTTTATATTCAAAACCATCTGTACCAACACTGTCATTACCATCATTGATGGCAAGGATTTCAGGTTGATCTTTAGACAAGTCAATGTCAAGATTACAAAGTTTATGACGAACATTGATTTCGTAGTTGATAAAGTTAACCATATCTCCTAACTCCGTTCCTCCACCACTTGGTCGTGTAGAAAAAGAAGCCCAGAACTCAAGAGCTGTCTTACGATCATATATATGCTTGAATTTCATGTAACTAGTGTCACTTAAAAAGTAACTGAAAAAGATTTCAGCTTCCTCTTTCATAGCATATTTAAGACGATCAATAAGTAAAGCTACTACCCATTCTTGTTTGTCTTGTTCGTTCATACTTCCAGAGTAATCAAGTAACATGATGATCTTTTGTTTGTGTTCTGTACGATCTACAGGAACTCTTACAATTAGATCTTTTGTTAAAAGCTTGGTAGGAAAGTTTGGCATAAGTCGTTGGTACAACTCGACATTGTTCATTTGAGAGTAATCTCTCATCATACGGTGAGCTGTGATATGGGAGTTAGCTACTACTTTTTCTTCAACTTCTTTCTGGATTTTAAATTCAGAACCAAAGTTTTTGATCATAGCGATCTTATTAAGGATCTCAAACTTACGACTTTTACCGAACATGTTTTCATCAAGTAACTCATTGTATATAGGGTCACCATACACTTCAGAGTTAACATTGATTTCTTCAGATCTTTCTAAATCTTTAGGAGTCATTTTTCCTTTAGGTCCTCCTGCTTTACGTTCCAATTCTTTGAAAACAAATAATGCTTTCTCAAGTGGAGACATACCAGGTACAAATCTATCCCAAAGATCATTATACATCTGCTGTTTAGCTGCGATCATCTCTATCTCCTTCTCATTTAATGCACTAAGATCATCATACTTAGGATCAAAATAGTCTTTTTCTTCTAGCATTTTATAGTAAAAGAAGCGTGACATTTCTTTAATCAAATCTCTGTTATCCTTAGTATCTGCATTCCAATCAAGTTTGGATGAGATATCAGTACTTTTAGGAGTAAAATAACTCGGGTGGTTTTTAATAACCAAGTCCTTATCATCATCTTCTCCTACTGTACTAAATCCTCCAAAATTACCCCAGCTAAAGTTACCTCCGTAGTAGTCTTCATAGTAGTCATCATAACCACCATATCCACCACCGTATCCGTAACCATAGTTTCCACCTCCATAACGACCATTACCACCACCATTCTTTCCACCTTTTCCTGTGTAGGTTGTAGTTCTGTGACTATCAAATCCTACATTCTTAGAATGATAGCCCATCAGGTTGACTAATTTGTGGTTCTTCAACAGGACCATCATTAATAGGACTTCCACCGAAACTTTCTGCTGCATCGCTGATATTAACTAAAAGATCCAAGGTTTTCTTGTTCTTCTCGTAGATAAGAGTGAATTTTTTGATAGCATCTGTTGTAGTAGAAATAAGAGAATCGTCAGCTTTAATAGCTTTCAAAGCTGTGATCTCAATATATAAGCTTTTGTTTAACTTAGCAGCTTCTTGTAAGCCAGTAGTTAAGTTCATATCAGCAGTATCAAACTTGCGAATGATGTCTAACATATGAGCAGTTTTCTTCTTGATCTCCAAGATACTGTTAAACTTAGTGATAGAAGTTTTTAACAAATCAGGTTTACCACTGAAGTCAGCAATAAAGTTTAATGCTTCAGGACCTGACTCTGCAATGATAGAAGCTGCAGTTAATGCGATACGAGGACTGATAGTTGTACCACCAGTATGGTATGCTTCTAATAAGTAAGTTAACATAGGATCTGCTCCACCAAACTTAGCCATGAAAAGCTTCTCGTAGTTATGACGAGTATGTTCTTTCCAAACAACTTTTAACTCTAAAGGAAAACGTTCCATTAAAGCTTTCAATGAATTGTTCTTAGAGAACTCTTCACGAGTTTTGTTAGTACAACAAATAATGTTTTTTGTTTTGATTGGGTATACTTGTCCTCCATTTCTGAAAACACCTGAGCTCAAGATATCTTTTAGTTGTTCCAAGATATAATCTGGAGCATCAAATAACTCTTCAAAGATAACGTATTCAAAGTTCATGAATGAATTATCAACTAAGTATTCTATTTTACCAGTAGCATTGAAAGTTAAGATATCTAAACCACCGAATAAACGATCAGTTGTCATACCTGAACCCATAGTAATTACATAAGGACTGATACCTTTAACACCAAGGTAATCTAAAGCATACTCTGATTTACCATATCCACCTGGTCCATAAAGAATAACATTTTTCTCTGTGTTGAAAGAAACGTCAAGTACTTTCTTTACATCATCCATGAATACATAAGCATCCAAAGGATTAGGCTTTTCTAAATCACCTAACTCATCAGTAGATTTTACTGATGCATTTACATTTTGTTCTCCGGCAGTTTCGCCAGTTGTGTTCTCGTTGTTTACAGTAGACCCTGCTACTGTTGTGTTCTCTTCGTTCATATTAATTTAAGGGTATTGTGTTATAATAAAGTCTCCATACTCTTGTAAGCTCCTATTAATTCTTCGTCTCCTGAAGCAAATGCAGCAGCTGATTTAGCAGCAAAAGCAGATTTACTTGAACGAACATAGGTACTAGCCTCAACAATATTAGATACTTTACTAGCATTTGTAAAATCAATACATACACCACCTGTCATTTCAGATAGTTGTTTGTACCAAGGTGTGCTATGGATTCTTAAAGTATCGTATTGTATGCCCATCTTAGCAGCTGTTTTAGCTTCTTCTTTCCAATCGATTTGAGCATTTTGTACTTTACCAGCAAGACTATAACCTACTTTATGTGGATTATCATCTCCGATAAATAATACTGATTTGATACCATCTCTCCAGTCAGTTTCTTCGTTAATCTTTTTGATAACAAGTTCATAGAACTCATCTCCATCTCCACCAGAAGTGTTTTTAGCATGTTGTATGAATTTTACCAAATCGTTCTGGTTATCAGTTAACTCGATAGTTTGGTAAGCTTTACCAAATACTTTAGATGATTCCATATCACAGTAATCACCGAAAGCTACTATCTTAACTTTTAAGTTAGGAACGTTCTTAAATAAGTTAACCACTACTTCTTGTACATGCTTTCTTACAGCTGCGATGTATGATCCCATACTTCCTGTAGTATCAAATGCGATAACATAGTCAGTTGTTTTAGTTGTAATATCTTCAACTTTTGTAGAGCTAGTTTTAGTAGCAGTTGTTGCTACAACCTTTGTAGGTACAACTTTCTTAGCAGCCTTTTTAGGTGTCACTTTTTTTGCAGTTGCTTTTTTAGTAGAAGGAGTTTCTTCTGAGAAAGCTTTCAAGAATCCAGCTTCAGTTTTGTAGCCATATTTTAGCAACATTTTTGCTTTACGTTCTTTGTTAGCCCTTTTATAGGACTGAAGAACAGTTGGTGTGGTCTTTGCCATTTTAAATAAGTTTGAGATATTCATAGATAAACTAAAGGCCAGGATTACTCCCAGCCTATAGTGTATAGACAAGTGAGTTTCACTTATCTACTTAATGTACAAAATTTTGAGTAACTTTTTGAATACTACGATAATACCGCAGCATCTGATTCTTCAATCGGTGTAGGAGAAATAGCATCAGTTGAAGCTTTCACTTCTTCTTCTTTTACATCGTTATCCAACACGATTACATACTCAGGTTCTTTTTTGGCTTTAGGTTTTGCTTTGCTTAAACCGAAGGTCATCATCGCATCTTTGATTTCTGACTCTTTCACACCGAAGATAACTGCTACCATCTCGTGTGTATTTCCTAAACCTTTAAGTTTAGCTAATTCGCTTTTTTTAAGCACTACTTGTCTTGCTGTTGTTGACATATATATTTGGATTTATTTTGGGTTAAAAGTTTTATCAGCTGTTACATAAGCTTGATACATTGCGCGAAATTCATTACCTGTGGCTTGTGTAACTACATGTTTACCATCAGGTGTTTGGACTACAAACATAACTGTTGTTTGTCCACCGAGGGTACCTTTCTCAAGAATACCCATAGTAAAGTGATTAACATCTATCACATTTTCTATACTTAATCCTTTAATTAGAGGAATACCATCACTGGCATCTTCTAAACTTTGTATTTTTATACTTACTGACATTAGTCAAAGTTTAGTGATAACTGAGCACCACTTGGTCCCAGTGTTATGTTGTTGATTTCTTTATAAATCTCTTGTAGATAAAAGGAGTCTTCTACATTATAGTCTTCCCATGCCTTTTTTTCATACTTGTTAAAGACTGTTTGCAACCATTGTCCAGCTTGATTCTGTATCTGCCTACCATCTTCTTTATGAGTCTTAACAATCTTCTTACCCTTATCACTTATGTAGTATCTAATAGTATCTTGAAGTTCTGTTTTAACTAGACCTTGGCTTCCTATACTCAACTCTTCAAATTTCCAGTCGTGACCTTTAATCCTGGACACACCACAGTAATCGTAAATATTACGATTATTAACTATGTATGTTTCAGGAAGAATATCATTAACAAAGTAGTTGAATATTGCTTTAGAAACGATTAAGAAACTCTTGTTCTTATGTAAGTGAGTTGGTTTATAGTTTTGAAGATCTTCCCACTCAAATCTACCTTTACACTTAGTCTTACCGTCGCTGTAAACTGATATATAGTTGTTAATATCCCAGATGAACATCTTACTATACTCAGCATATTCAAGAGTAAGTTTTGTCTTAGCTTCCCAATTCTTACAGATCTGATAGTATTTCTCTACATCGCTTCGTCGAATCCTCATCGTAATACCATCGGTATTAGTTTGTAATAACTGAGAATCAGGAAGAGTTAATAGAAACTCTTCAGCTAGCATTGTGATCAGTAACTGACCATTGATAGTTGTCTGCATTGTGTACTGAGGATCATATAACCAAGAGTATTCACTATTAGAGTTACCATAAGTTGCATTAGCAGCTTCTTTAAACCCTTCGATAATAGCTATATCTCCTAACTTACCCTTAGCTTTTTCTGCAAGACGAACTCCTACAATATCGTTCTTATAAGTCTGGAAAAACACTGGACCTAAATGGGCAGGATACATTCCATTTTGTACAGCAATACTAGGATATAGTGAAGCAACATCACAGTCTATTATTATAAACTCAAGATCACTTTTATATATACCAGCTACTGACTGATGAACACCTCCGGATCCGTATTCAAATTCGTAACTCATGAACCTTTGAGTATGCTTAAAACTACCCTTGGTATTATACACTGTGGTATCGAGTATAGTATCAAGAAGAGAGTTAAACTCTTTACTCTTAAAGGCTACATAAGGAAAAACAATATCTTTTAATACTATACTTTCCCTACGAGTTCTTCCTTGTTTTACTTCCCATGGGCTTTGACCTGTTTTATCACAGTATAGCTTTAGTAGTAACTCACTTCCTATCTTAGTATTGGAATAGTTATAACAGGACATGTCATACTTGTTACCAATAGTCTTACGGAGATTTATTTGTTTCTTACATAAATGCAAGATCCTTTTGGTTGAGCTAACATCATTCCTACAATAGGACTCGATGTCATCAACCTCTGTTTGTGTTTTAATTTCTGTTGTATGGTGGATAGGCATCTCTTGCAAGTTAGGCCAATCCATAGCATACTGGATCCATTTCAATGATGCTGACTTATTCACATTATCCCAATGATTAGTTTTGAAGATATCAACCTGTCCGATTGATAACTTCCTCTCAGGAAACATAGCCCATTCTTTGGCTCTACTTCTCCTAATAACCTCTTGTGATTGTGCATAAATAGCACGAGCAGCTTCATCAGCTGTCATAGAAATAAGTAGAGCTTTGTTATTCAGAATATACTGTGTTATCTGACTATCAAAGTTTAGTCCATTAAAAGATATATGAAGCTCTTTTAGCTTTTGATTTCGTTCTAGGAAATCGATAAACTTTTCTATATCGTTTCTCAGAGTATGAACGACAAATACTAAAGTAGTATTGTCGTCCTCTCTAAAGTCTTCGAATACAGCTAAGAAACAGTTACTAAGAGTTTCATAATCATGTACCCAATGTGTTTTCGGTATCTCCATCAGTTTTCTTTATACCCCAGAAATATAGGTCATTAGACTCCATGTTTACTTTGAACTGGTATTCAGAAAAGATATTATCTACATCAACAGCTCCCCTGATATTTTCGATATTAAGGTTTTTATAGTAGTTGGGCCAGATGTAGTTTGTATATGGTGATAGATCAGGAGTTCCTGACTTACTTGTACCATGTTCTTCTCTTCCTTCAGTTGCACATGTAAATAGAAACAAGCCTCCTGGCTTTAACATATTTACGATATTTTGTAAACTCTCCACGTAATGTTTATCGTGTTCAAAACACTCTGTTGAGATAATGGTATCGTACTGAATCTCTGGGTTGAACATATGGGTTTTTGTTACCACATCTACGTTCTCTCCTGAACCAAGATCAATACCAAGGTAGTGACAGTCTGTAAAATAAGACCTATTGTTACCGTTAATATCGAGTGATCCTACATCAAGTACTGTCTTGTTCTTAAAATGATCGGGGTATAATGTCAAAACGCTGGTACAGAAATCTTGTTGTTCTTTATGTGCCATGGTTTCTAAAAATTAAAAAAGGGGAAAGCATACGCAATCCCCTCTTATAGGTTAGTAATATTAGTCTTTACTTATTAGTTCGATCTTAGGTCCTTCGGTCGGAGCTACAATACTAGGTATTGCATCCGTATATTGTTTATAGTCGTAGCTATCTGCATTCTCGCATAAAGCTTTGATCATTTCTTCTACTTCTGTTTTTTCATAGATAATAAACTCCATGAATGTTTGCATGAACTTACGTTCTTCTCTGTAATGTTTCTTATTCGGTCTCCCTTTTCCACCACCTACTAATTGTAGGTCACCATTGTCATCTAACTTTGGTATCATGTGAAAAGTATCTCTCGCTGTTTTAGAAAACAAAACTAATGATTTTGTTTCAGGGTCATAGACTCCTTCTGCATATGCACAATCAATACTGATCGGCATAAGTCTAAATGTTTTTTGTGACTGCCACGCACCGGTGATTAGTCTCATTGTTTTTTGTGTTGACATGTTGAGTTGGTTTTTTGATTAGACAAATTAACGTAAAACCTTGGTAACATCCAAGTCTTTAACATTCATTTTTAAAGTTTCTCTTTCGAGATCTGGTGGATTACATAGTTCTCCAACCGACTTTAATGTCTCAATCGTTTCTCCTACAAGATCTGCGTAAATACCGTAGTACTTCTCAGGATGTAAAAAGCTTTCAACATAAGCGTAGCTGGAGTTGTTAACACCAGTGAAATTTTTGATTTTGTTTTTGGTACCGTAACTTAGTTTCGAGTATTTACCGTCTATAAAGTGGTTCCAATCTTGTTTATATAGTGAAAAATCAAACACATATATACCTTGGTTATCTTCTACCTGTTTAAAATCATGGAAGAGAGAGTTACCAAAGAGTTTATTTTTTTCAAACATTCTGAACTCTTCGTCCGAACGTAGATGATATAAGCAAATAAGTTTAGCATCTTCTGGTTTATAAAACCCATCCCAAGAAGAAAATACTTCTATAGGTGTGACACTTGATCCTCGCTTAATATCAAGAACAGGATACATAAATATCCTACTCTTCTGTACATAGTCTTTATGCAATGACGTTATCTTCATAATGGTCTGATTATAAATATACTTTACCTCGAGCAAAGTCGTATGGTAAGTTATAATCTCGGTTCTCGTAATGGTACAAACCTTGTCTGAGACTGTTGTTCAGTCTTCCTAACCATTCTAACATCGTTGATTTACTAACTTCAAACGCGTACACTTGTTGGTTATTATCTATAACAATAAAGTTGAACTTAATAACCCATGAATCGTTAATAAACTCTTTGAAGAAGTCAAGGACTAATCTAAGGTATACAGCTGCCTGCATCCAGTAATTAAAGACCTCAACAGTATCTTTAAAATCTACTATTGATCTGTTGGTTGTTTTAAGATCGTTTATGTATATACGTTTGTTATCCGCATCAACTACGATGTTATCTATAATACCTTTCAATCCAAAAGGGAATGCTTTTTCAAGCTCCATACTTAAGGACATCTCATTATAGATTTTAAAAGTATCGGTTTGTTCTTTACCTCTACCGAGTAACTCAGCTATCTGCTTGTTGCCCAAAAGTAAATCTTTACTTCTTAAACAATATTCCAATGTCTCTGCATCGACAATATTCTTGTCTCCCTTCATTTTCAAGAACTCGAAGTAGGAGATGTTTTGTTCTATAAGAACCTTATCCAGTCTTTGTTCATCAGTCTTTAAACTCTGGTGAAGATTGATCTCTTTAAGGAACTCGATTATGTCCGTTTCGTAATCAGCAAGGCTTTGCTTGTCAGACTCTAATGTATACAGACTAAACATTTTGTCAACTATTAGTTTGTTGTTACCTTCTGGTAACTTAGTTGGCGACACTACAAAGTAGTCGTTGAAGTGATTTTCTTCTAACATAAGGCAATGAATCACTTTACCTTGTACTAGATGACTATCCATCCGGTCTTCTCTTTGTAATAATACATAGTGGTTATAAAAGGAACCTGGAGAATACATCAGTCTCTTTAAGCTTGAGTAACTAAAATATAGTTTCTTAGCGTAGAAACTTTCTTCCATCATGTGTGTTAGATCTTCCATTAAAGGTTAAAATTTGGTTCCCCTAAAGGTACAACTTTTTCAGATAATTCCTCAACAGTTTGCTTAACAAATCCTGCTGTTATCTCTTCTGGCGGGTTCTGCTCATCATCTTCTTTCAATGCATCAAGCACTGCTTGTGAGAAGCTTATTTGTTCACAAAATAGATGAGTATACCTTAAAGTTGCTGTCATCTCATCTCTAACAAAAGGAAGTATCAAGTTCAAGTTAGCCCTGGTTAATAACTTCTTTTTTAACAAAGAGTCGATGATGTCATTAAGGTTAAGATGTAAGATCGGTACACCAAAGTAAGTAAGCATGGATTTAAAGTTCACATGATCTTTGTTCTTAACGTTATAGATCTTATTACCAAACTCTCGGATAAGTAACATGATATAAACAGCTGATTCTCTATAGTCTACGTTAGCCATAAAAGCCATCGCTACTTTATGATTCTCTACATCGGGACTATTAAAAGAATCCTTGATAGTTTCGTAGATCTCTTGATCCATTATAACTCCAGTATTTAACCCGATTAAAATATCATCTTGACCAAAGTACTTACTATTAGGAGCTGTAATCTCTTTCAGTATATCATAAGAAGCTTCATCTTTAACCTGAATGAAATGACTATCATAACCAACAGGGTTACTATTTTCATCTAAAGGGATGTTAATCATAACACCAAAAGGAGTAGTATTCGAAGTTAAATCTTCAAATATATCATCAGATACACTAACATATTGGAAGTTCTCATTAACATCTTTCATGTCATGTTTTAACTGAAGAGTACGAGGATCTCCTAAAGGGAACATGTCCTCAACAAATTTGCTAAAAGTATCCCAAGATATTCTTGCATCACGTTTTAGTACAAACAAATCTTTATAAGACTCTGGTCCCATAATGACTACATTTGCTCTGATCTTGAATTTAACAGGAGCTACTTTATGTTTACTGCAGTATTCTTTTAGTTTAAATCGTGGGATGTTACACCCTGGAAAGAAATAGATCTTATCGTTTGCTTTAGGCTCGTATTTTTTGTCTTTAAAAAGACTTTGGTTTACCTGAATATAAAGATTATCATCAGGATTTTTGCTCACATCATAAGTGTTGAACTCATAAGTAAACTTTGGACCATGTGGAGTAGTTTCCACACCAGTAATATGTATCGTTTTTTTAAATTGATCCATAACAGTAAAATAAAGAGGGAACCGAAGTCCCCTCTTAGTTATTATTTAACAGACATTTTCATAACCTCTGCATTGGTCATCATCTTTTGGAACTTTTGAGTGTTCGCGTTGTAGATCTTTTTAACAAGTAAGTACATGATATCATTCGAGAAGATCTCAGGATCAGTACAGAATCTGATTAAACGTTTAGACATATCATCAGTTACCGGATGATTTTCTGTGTAGTTGATAGTGTAGTTGATTAAACGAGTAGCTAATGTGCTCGCAATATCAGCTCTGAACTTATCACCACGTCCAATAGAGTTTCTCAACTCACCAACAATGTAAGCTTCATTCTCATGAAGTAACATATCTCTTGGGCTTGTCAACTTATCTAACTTGTTATTGATAAACAAGGTAAACATAGTTGCAAAGTTAGGACCTACACTTCCTTCTCCGATCATTTGGATTAAACCCAACTGAGCATCAAAGTCAGGGATAGAACTGATAGAGTTAAAGAAAGTCATTACACTTCTCGGATTCACATCGCGTGTAATAACTTCTGGATGTAATAACAAAAAGTTAATACATCTACTATCTACTCCTACTTTCTCAGCCCAACGAGCCCATACTTCTACATTAAACTTAAATCTAACACTTGCAAAACGAGTTTTTTGTGCTGGATCTAATGCAGTTACAGAATAGTTACCATCATCAGGATTAGTTGTAAGAATGATATGCCAATCAGGAGGTAATTTCCAAGACATATACTGTTGAGTTTCTATCAAGGTCATGGTTGCTTGCATGAACCTTGCATCAGCTCTGGTGTAATCATCTAATAATAAGATACCACCTTTAGTTCTACCTTGAATGAACTCTGGAGCAGCATGTGACATTCGTCTTTCACCTGTAGGGTTATAACCATTTGTGATATGCTGAGGAATACTATTCTCAGTAACCCACATATAGTTTGTTCCGTTTGTAACTTCATACTCTTTTAAAGGAAATCCTACTAAGTCACCAAGTTCTTCGATTTGTGCAAGATTAATCCTGCAAATATCTAAACCTAATTCTTTAGCAAGTTGCTCTACGGCAGAAGTTTTACCTATCCCGGCTTCTCCTTCTATATTTACACATACAGGTACTGCACCTTTAGCTTGTAATGCTCTGTTATTGTTTACAATATGTATTAAAAACTCTTTTAATTCTTCAGCATGTAATTCTACTTGTACTTTTGCTTCTTTAGTCGCCATGTTTTAATGTTAATTTAGTTTTATCTGGAAGCCCTCCAGTTCGGGATTTTCTCTTGATTGTGATGACATAACCCATAATACAGGTCCTCGGCATTTATCAGGTGCCGGTGCTTCCCCATCAGTAAGATAGATGAGACAGTTATACTTATTATGATTTTCGTCATAGTAATCGGTAACAGGATGGAAGCTTGTACCTCCACGACCGTGGATCTCAAAGTCAAGCTTTGGATCAAACTTACCGATATAACTAATAGAACTATCACACTGTATAATAGTTACTTCAGTACCTGTTCTATGAATATGGGTGATTTCACTTAAGAACTCAACTAATTCATTAGTGCTTACAGATCCTGATGTATCTACTGCAACAAGTATTCTTCTTTTAGGTTTTATCTTAAGACCTGGATTCTCTTCAAATCTTACGTTAAGTTTCTTACGAGACTTTTTAGTAAAGACATTGTTAGAACCTCCAGCAAATCTTCTTAAGAAAGCTCTCCAGTTAAACTTAGGTTCTTCAAGCTCTTCAATTCGCTTAAGAATTTCAGCTAGTTCTCCTGGTACAGTTCCTCTACTTTTTACTACTTGATCTGCTACAGCTTTGATAACATGTTCTGCTTGTGCTTTAACTAACTTCTGAGTTGCCTCATCCATATCTTTAAAGTCTTTCCAAGTAGAGTGATCAGGAGCTTGGGTAGGATCAACAGTTCCTCCTGGACCTTGTAAGTCAACCATTACTGGTTTTCCTCCTTGTCCAGGTTGACCCATACCTTGCATAGCTTGAAGCATTGCATTTAAGTTAGGACAGTTACCTTTCTGTTTACCTTGCTGAAGCTTCTCGTAGTAATAAAGAGTACCTTTCTTTGGTTCGAGTTTTAACTCGGGGTAGGAAGAAGGTAATTGGGGTCCTGGTGGTAAATACTTAGGATCAATGTACTGATTTATCTCTATATCCATGGCAATGTTTGCAATATCATGGTCGCTTAGGTGATTAAAGTCAGTAACATGAAAGAAAGCAATATGTAATAACTCATGCTTCAGTAACCCTCTATGTTGTAATGGTCCAAGACTATTCCAAAACTCCTCGTTAATATCCAACTGATAGTTAATACCATTAGAAGATACTCCGGCAGTAGGAACTCTTGAACTCCATACTTTGTTCAACATAATGAGGAACAAACCATAGAAAGGTTCTGCAAGCATAAGGTCTTTTGAAGCTTTCGCTAAAGCCTCTGATTTATTTGGTAGCATTTGCTCCTTCTTTTACGTTTAACTTGATTTCGATACCTTCAACAAAGTCGTACCCCATGTCTTTAACAGACTTGAATACATACTCTCCGAAGTAATCCAGAAAGAACTGGATATCTTTCTCAGGAGCCTTTTGTGCACCTAAGATTTTTAGGATCTGTTTGTACTGACAAACTTTGTCAGGATCAGCTCCTATAGTTTTTAAGAACTTGTAAGCTTCTGGAGCTTGTTTCTTCCAGGTTTCCCCGTTCGGTTTACAGATCTTTTTAAGTAATAAGATATAAACTAAACTAGCTTTTCTATTACAGTTTTCTATAACAGCAAGTGCTACATTTACATTCTCTTGATCTGTTGAATCAAGCATACCTCTTACATTAGCAAATGTGCTTGCATCAAGCACCAATTTTTCTGATTCTTTTACTTCGTTTTCCATATGATTTTTTAGTTTTTCCGGGAATATCCCTAATGATATAATGATTTTGAGAGGTCGTAGATCCACATAGCATCAGCTTCGTTATCATCCTCTGTTGTTAACCCAAGTTTATCTTGGGCTGCTTTAACCATTGCTGGTTTGCCGGCGTTTCCTTTACCGGTTGCATGAACTTTAATCTCTTTAGCAGAGAAAGCTCTGTACTCAATTTTATGTTCTTCACAGAAGATCTTCAGTACACCATGTAGTTCAGCTTGAACTATTAATGCACTCTTATGATGACCAGCTGTTCTTTCAAAAGTTATGAGTTCTATATTTTCAAGTTTTACTATCTCAGATAGTTTACTCTTGAACCTAATCAATCTCATACCTGATGATTCATCTTTCTTAATGGAGAAGTCCCATGCACCATGTGCTGTTTCAGTGCACCATCCGCAATGGGTTGCTACATCAAGAGAAAGAATGTTGAGTTTGCTCATGTTGTTGTATTAAGTGTTGCTTTTAAAAGAGGTGTTATACCTTCTCTAACTTTGTACAATCCGTGTTTTTCTCCAGCATCAGATAAATCTTTAGCCATAGTAAATAACACAGGTGGTAAGTTATATTTTTCTTTGTACTTAGCCATACATTTTATACCAGCTTCATCATTATCAAACAATACACAAGTACCTTTATACTTAGGTAACAAGTACTGCATGATATGATCTGGTATTAAAACATTCTCACTATCTGGAGCTATTGCTTCAGCATTTTTAAATCCTAGTTTCTTAAAGAACATAAGATCTTTTAGTGAGCTACATATTACTAAGTACGGTACTTTCATAGTAAGTTGATCAAGACCTTGGACATAGTCACGGACTTTGATAAACTTATTATCTTTAACATAAGGTTGATATATCTTATAAAGAGTTCCATCTTTTCGAAAGAACCCGTAGATATTTCTACCATTAATGACAAGTTCTTGTTCAACTCCTTCTATCTCCTTCGTCATTGTATATGATGAAAGTGGAAACACAAAGTGTTCCTCAAGAAGAGCTGATCCAATATAGAACCTATTCCAAAATTTTTGATCATGTACCATCCAAGAACGTTTCTCAAACTTCGATACTTTGTACCTTGTTTGAACCTTAAACTCTCTTAAGCTATAATCTTCTTTATTGCCTGAAAGAGTGTATTGGTTATAATCCTGAATGATCTTATGAGCACTTTCGCCTCGGGAAGTAAGCTTAAACATATGTTGTATTAAAGTAACACCATCTCCAGCATATCCAGAAGAAAAACATTTAAACCGATAAGAAGCTACAGGTTTACTGTAATATATACATAATGAAGGTACCTTGTCATCAGACTTAAACACAGACTTGATTTTCTCATCTTGTCCAGTAAGCTTTACAGGTAACTTTAGATAGTACTCGAATACCCATTCCCTAGGGATCTCATCGAGTGATGATACTAATAATTTTGTTCGTAACATAAATTTAAGGATAAAAAGAGGGAAGATTACTCCTCCCTCTTAGATAGTTTGTTATTAAAGCTGAAAACTATTGTCTTCAGGTTTTGATGTTCCAGCAGGATCTGCTGATTCTCCACTGCTAAAGTTACTAACAGCCTCACCCTTGATAGGAATGATGTGTTCTGCAGGACTAAAGATAGCAAGCTTAGAAGCTTTTGTACCTTCTAATTCGTATGGTTGACTTACCTTTGTGAACTTAGGTAAGAACAACTCGTACGCTTTGTACTGTTGCTTGTTCATGTACTCTTTACCAGAGATACAAAAATCCATATAGATATCTTTGAATGGTTGAGTGTTGTTGAACGCTTCAAATAAAGACTCAATAGTAGAGTGTTTATTATCTTCATCATCAAACCATTTAATAGCTACAGGACCTAATCCTTCACATAATCTTTTTAAGTCTTTCAACATTTCTGTATCGCGACTGATAGGAACATGTGTTTTTGTTTCGCCGTCTTTGTAAGCCCATTGGCTTAACTTTACTTTACCAACTTGTCCTAAGTGGCGACCTTGTGACTGATCTGCAGGATTAATCCAGAAACCTTCGAAACCATCTCCCATAGGTTTAGTTTCTAAGTTAAGGATAACCTCATATCCACCCATTACTAAAGTAAATGGTTTTAAAGTTACGCTTGTGATTTTACAAGTTACGTTACCTGGTTCAATAGTTTTAGAACCCTTACTTGCTGTTGTTACATTTTTTGTACCGATCATACCTTTGTTTTTTATTTTGTGATTTTGTCAATGAATACTTGATCCCAGTGAGTTACAACTTTACCTTCTATCATTTCTGATATAACGATTTCTGCATTTCTTAAGTGGTCTGGTCTTGCTCCACAAGATACTTCATCTGTGGTTTTAAAACTTAAGATATTTTGAGTACCTTTTCTGTAAAGGTAACCTATTGCATCTGATTGCGCACTCGTAGTTCTCTTGATCTTCCCTGTTAAGTCGAGGTCAAGTGAGCTGAACTCAGCACCTGCTTTCTCTAATAACACATCTTTAACGTGACATGATAGTATGATCTTTGGTGCTAATGTTTTGATGTAGTCTATCATCTTAGAAAATGCTTCTCTAAGATATAAATATCCTCCACCATTTGGTAATCCCACAATACTACCGTAAATTGCTTTACCAGAGTCTACTGTATAGTTACCTTGAGCATCTTTTTTAAACCAGTTCTTACCCATTGATGTACGGGAATAAAGGTTCTCTGCAAACGGTATACACATTTCTTCTAAAGCAGTTCCAGTATCTATGACGATTCCATCATAAGGTCTTCCGGCTTTTTTGATTTCTTCTCCAATAGCTTTCAATTCTTGAACACTACTAGCTTGCATTTTTAATGCACTTACAAACCTGGATCCATTTTCTAAATCCAGAATCAACCAATTAGGGAGTTCCGCAAATAATGTTGTTTTACCTACCTTCGGTTTAGAGAAGATGATCAACATATCCGGGCTCACTGATGTGGGTGCTATTTTTTGTGTCGGTAAAACGACTTTGTTTTCTTCTTTTACTATTTCAGACATTAGGAGCTTATTAATTCGTTTAACCACTGTTTCTGACTGCAAGGTTTCTTCAACATAATTGCAGCATAATCTCGTATCGTCATATCCCTAATAGGTAAATCCAAACTTTCATTACTAAGTATAAACTCAGGAGCTTGTTCATTTTTACCAACATTGGTAGTCGATATTAGAGTCTCTTTCTTTTCTTCTTTAAGTTCTTCCTTTTTTTGCTGTGGTGTTATAACTTCTAATTCACTTATAGGAATTAGATACCTCCTTGTACTAGTATTCTCACCTTCTTTATCAGTATTTACATACTCTTCTTCATAGTGAGGATTCCATCTCCATCTGTACAGAGCTCTTTCTTCATACTTTAAAAGATTATCACGATGAGCAAACTCAAAATAGATATCTTGACCCATATTCATCTCACTAGTAAATACTCCAACACATGATTCGTTGGGATTATTAGGTAAAGGAAAATCAGTCTTAAGTAAAAAGTATGCATTAGATACTCCTAATGTGTTAAATGTCGGCTGATGATATTCACGAGCCTTTTTCAATCGTTCCCTTTTAAGTTCAGGAGTTACTTGTTGTTCCATGTTATGATGCTTTTATTCTTCTTTCTTGAGTAGGCGGTGGTGTATGCATTTCAGATACACTCATCGTTTCGAACTCCGTTTTAAAGAAACTCATTCTTGTATCACCATTTCTACATTTTAAGAAGTGCCAAACCATAGTTCTTTCATCTTCTATAATGTAACGGTCTGGACCGTAGAACTTAATCTTCTGTTTACCGGGTCTGTTTAATCCTATTACCATGTCAGCATGTTGTAGCAATGCATCTCCACCAAAGATATCAGATTCAAGAATATAGTTACTATATCTTCCGTCTTCTTGTCTTTCTGGGTTATCTACATTTCTATTTAACTGACTTAGTATGATAAACATAATCGGATACTTTCGTTTTAACGCTGTAATAGCTTTACCTAAGTTGTAAAGCATTTCAGTATTATCTTTCTCTGTCTTTTGATCCCTTTGTAATAATAGAGAATGGTCAAGAGTAACCATTGTGTTGATGTATGTCTTAACACCTTTATCATCTGTTGTTGCATGGGCTTCCATGTAATCCGAGATAATCTTTTTAAAGCCTTCAACTGTAGGAGCATCTTCAACTATATCAATAGGAAATTGAACTCTTCCTTTTGCATAGTTATGGCATCTTTCAATATCGGCAGTGGATATAATTCCATCAGCACTACAAAGTTGTTTGTAGGTTTTTCCTACAACGTTTGAGTACTCTCTAATCGCAGATACTTCTCCTCTCATTTCTAGTTGAAACTCAAGAACTCGCATAGTTATTCCCGGATTCAAAGGGAACAAGTTACGAACTATCATATCTTTGATCAGTGTTTTACCTGAACCAGGTCTTCCTGCTATAACAATCATGCTATGCCAATCAAGTCCTCCGGTTCCAGCATCATCTAATTTAAGCCATGGAGTTTTTATACTCTTAATATAGCCTAATCTCCTTTTTTCCAGGTATTGTAAAGCTAGTTGAAAAGCTTCGTTTTGTTTCTTCCACGCTGGTTTTAACATAGGTGATTTTTTAAAAGTAGGGTAACAAATATAGGAAAATATTCCATACTATACTACTTTTTCTTTAAAGTGGTTAGGTGTATTATCATCCCCACCAGATTCAATATTTGCACAGTAATCGGCTAGTTCCGAATGAACACTGTGATCTTTCTCCATCTTCTTGATGAAGTACTGAGATGTTCGCATGTACATAAACCTTGGAGATTTAAGTTCATACTCATCTACATACATAGCTGTTGCTTTTAGGATCGTATCCCAGTCATAGCTATAGTTCTCAAAGAACCACTTAAAGTTAACTTCGAGATTCTTCACATCTGAGCGAGCTCTCTTACCACTAGGGAGCTTCTCATTTGGAAAGATCTCCAAATACTCTTTAATTTTATGACCGTATTCACTACCCATAAGCTGAGTTACAGTCTTTTTCTTCTGGACTTTGAAGAAGGATTCTAACTGAGATACTAATTCACTAGCTTTAGCAGTCAGTTTGTTGTCTCCGTCAATCCAGTTGTCTGATAATAGTACCCGGTGATCCTGGTGGATGTTAATACCAATAGGAGATATACCTTGGGTCATACTCAGAAGTAGGAAAAACTGATTAGGAGATAGGCCGTGAACAACGATAAGGTTGAACATCTCTATCATTTCGGAGTCTTTCTTGCCGGCCATATGTTAATTTATTTTGTGTTTTAGCTTTTTTTTCGTATCTTTTACTCATGAAAGCACTCAAAGAATTTGGTCAAGGTTTCTTAAAAGCCATGAATAATGAATTATTAGGACATAGTCTTAAGAAATGGCTTGCTGTTGGTATATTTTGGCTTATAGTAGAATCTGTTTTAAGATTTGGTACTTCTACTAATTTAGAGGGAGTTCTTGTGATATTATCAGGATTAATCTTAACTTTGATGGGACTTAATGTGGCGGATAAAAAAGTTAATAATATACCTACTCCACCTAAAGAAGAAAAAGAAAACGTAGATAACCCACCAGTATGACAGCAAAACAACTCATAGCATTCGGATCATTACTATTAATAATCTTAGGACTTGGTCTTTATATCATATTCAGAAAACCTGCAGATACTGTAGACACTTCGAAGTTAGATGCTTATAAAGATTCTCTTAACATCCTTTGGAAAAAGATTGATTCTAAAGACTCTGCTATAGCAAAACGCGATAGAAAGATCGATAGCTTAGACAATGTAGATAAAACAAATAACTATTACTACCATGAAACCATACAATATATTAACAATCCTCATACTTCTATTAGGAGTTTGGACTCAATCGTTCGCTCAATCGCCATCCCACACAAGTAAGCCTTTAACTATCGTTCCTGATAGTCAAACGTGTTACAACAAATCAGAGATGCAAGCGATTGCATCAAAACTTGTTTATGGTGTTAAGCTAGAAAAGCAGCATGTGACTGATAGTACACGTATAGATGTCTTAAAGAAAGACATCATCGACTATAAAGAGAAAGATGTTTACTACAAAAATGCTATAAAGATCTACGACTTTTCAATAGCCGAACAAAAGCGTATTACCGATAAGACCATAAACAAACTTACTCGTAATATCAAGTGGTTAAAAGTTGGTTGGGTATCAACAGCTGTGTTTTTAGCTGGCACTACCACGTACTTCCTTATGAAGTAATACATCTATTACTGGTAAAGCTACGCGATACACTTTCCCATCTACTTTACAATAGTACATCATACTTTCAGGAAATAACGTGTTAAGTGTATCAGTATTTATACTAATATACTTATTACTAATATTATAGAAAAATATGTAGTCTGAATGCCAGAACTTATTATAGTCCTTCATAAGATTAATAACCTTAACAGGACTCTTTTGGTTCAAGACATCAGCTAAAGGTCTAAAGAACAAATTCTGTAACTTCAAAGTACCGTTACCATCACCTAGATGTAATAATCTATTTCCATCTAAAAGGTTTTTCATTGACATAGGATAATCTTCAAAAGTTTTACACCTTCTCAGTGCTTTAGTTATTTCAACTGAAGCAGCTCCTGGTATATCGAGTATATTATCTTGATGTAATGTGTTACAAAACAAAGGAGATGTATAACCCACAAAGATTTCACCATCGTTGTCATAAATAAGATGTGTTGTTATTTCTATCATAAGCTAAGTATAAAGGTTAAAAGTATGTTACCATACTATTTCGGTTCCGAATTGTTTTTTACTGATGTTGTTTATTTTGTTAAAGATGTCACCTGAATCCCATCTTTCTGAATGGCTATGAGCCGCAGCAGCAGGATGCATACAAGTGAGCAGGTAATTATTATCCGGTATTGATACCATCCATTCCTGAGCTTTTTTGCCCATAAATACATAGATCAAACCTGGATTTTGAAAAGCGATTGTATCAAGTAAGAAAGCCATAAAAGGCCTCCATACATCATAGTGGGTTCCCACCTTCGCTATTGTTGTAGTAAATGCAGTGTTAATAAGTAAAATACCTTGGTTAGACCATCGTTTTAAGTCAGGATCCCAGCTATAGCCATCTTTGTATACAGTGTTTTCAATCTCTTTAAACATGTATCTCATAGAAGCTTCTGGCTTACCAGTATTTGCACATGAGAAAGCAATACCATCGGCAACTTCCTTCTGCGGATATGGATCTTGTCCAATCATTACAATCTTAAGATCGTTATAAGGACATTCTTCGAATGCCCGGAACACTTGTTTAAGAACAGGTGTAAATCGTTTACCTTCTCTTGCATCTTTTAAGAGGAAGAGAAGTATTTTAGTGAAATCATCACTAAGTAAAAAACTCTTTAGTTTATCAGCCCAACCTGATGGTTTTAACCTTTCATAGAGCTTCTGTTTGATATGATTGATATCAACATTATCTAAAACATTCATGGTTTAAACTTTATAAGTGTAAATATTTTGCGTATATTTGTTGTATGAGTACTATCAAATACGATACAATACCAAGTGATGCTATCATAACTATTAAGTTATCAGGAGCATTCTACGATAAGCTTAAAGTAAGCTTGCTATCAATCTGTAATACAGTAGAGCCTCAAGAACTATTAGCTTTACTTGAAAAGTTTAAAGTCAAAGGTCCCGCAGATGATGCTACTGAACATAACATTCATACATTATTGATGTTAATACGCGAGATAGAAATCAGTGCTAAGACTCAAGGGTTAACCCAAGAGAAAGAGATGGTAATACCAGAAGTTTAACTATCTAAAGTTTATGTTAAGGTGATCTCCCATTTCGATAATGGTTTGTATAACCAAACCAAGATCTTCAACTGAAGCATCTCCGAAGGACTTGCAGTGCATATATTTCTCACCATCAAGTTCTATCTTAACACAGAAGCCGGATTTGTTCTTCACTCGGATCTTCATATCTTCGAAGTTATCGCCAGTTTCTTTGGCCATTTCTCTAATACATTTATAAATCTTAGCTATCTGAGCTAAGGTTCCATTATCACAATTAGCGTCCATAAAGACTTCAACAATCTGACCTTCTTCAAGGGACTTCTTGAACTCTTTAAACTGAGCTTCTTGCGAGCTTATTGTGTAAATAAGATGTTCTCCGGACTTTGTAAGTTTCCCGGAGAACATCGCATTTTTTTGTTTCTTACCGTCAAGCATTTATTTCTTTTTTGTAGTTGTTTTCTTTGCTGCAAGCTTTTTAGCTGGAGCCTTAACTGGTATCTCTGTAATAGCTGCTACAGCATCTTCGAGTTTTTCGAAAATGATATGACTATTACTAGTTACTTCTGCTTTAAACTCAGAAGATTTACATACCATAACTATGTTTTGATTATCGTTTTGATATGTCTTTACTTTACAAGGAATAACTCTTGCACCAAGTAAAGGTAGTTTTTTTTCTGAATAGCTTTTAGAAACAGCATAAACAGTTGTGTTAATAGGTAATAATTTCATCTTTTTAATGTTAAGGTTAATATCACTCAGAAGGAAGTAGGATAATCGAGATCATCACTACTTCCCAACCATGCCATGGTTTTAGAGATTACTTTGGCTGATGCATCCGTATAATAAGTTGTTCGTTATCTTTTTTACACTTACTGTTACTTAATTCGAGAGCTTTAATCTGTAGTAAAAGCTGTTGAAAGAACACTTCTTTCTTAAAATCCTTTCGTTCTTGTTTAGTAAGTACCGTTTCTTTTGTCTTTTCTTCCTGTAGTTTTGTAATTGTATCTTCAAGCTCAAGTATATAAGCATCTTTCTTTCCTATTTCAACATTAAGATTCTTAATGATGATATGGTCGGGGATCTTCTCTGTATGTGGTTGATCATCTTGTGATCGAACCCATCTTACTTGTAAGCTTACAACATCCTGGTTGTTATGTAACCACCTTTTAGCACGTAATACGTCCTCTTCAGTGTGTTCTTCTCTTACCGGATATAATGCGAAACGGGCCCCTTGAGGTCCGGTTATCCAAAATTCATAATCGATCGGTTTAGTTCCCTCTGTTTTCTCCATCTGTACTCTCCTTCTCTTCTACGCCAGGGTTCCATTCAGGATTAGTACTAAATTCTGGTACGAAATGACCCTCTAAATGAGCATCTTTTCTTAGATCTTTATGGTAGTTCTCTTCGTTCTTAGCACTTACTCCGTATTCAGGAGTAAGATTTGGAATTACTTCATAATCACTAGCAGTGTTATGTATAGCTAGATCAAGATTTTCATCATCTCCTGGTATACTTAATACTAGCAAATGAACTACTCTACCATTACTTTCGATTTTTAATGCAGTTGCTGCCATATTAGTGGGATTGTTCGTTATACCATTCATCAAAGGTACAAGAGTTCTTTTGTCCAGCTTCAAAAACTGATCTTAAAACTTCTTTATCTTTGATCTCCTGGAGTTTTTTCTTTGATTCATCCTTTGCTTTAACAGCATCTTTTTGATCACGGATGATACCTTTGATATGAGCTATAGCTTCTTCTCGATTGTTAGCCTCAAAAGGAGGATAAACTTCTTCACAGAATCCACTATCTTCAGCATCTTGAATATCAAGTGGTACAAAGTATCTTTTTACTTGTAAGGATCCAGACACATGTCTGTAACCCCACCATAAGTTTTTCTTTTCAGACATCTTTTCTTAGGTCTTTAAATTTGATGTTACGTGAGTTTAAGAACTGACCAAAAGCATTCTTGGTAACTCCAAAGTGTCGAGCAAGCGAACTATAACTTTTGTTAATATTAGCCATGATATACTCGACATCTTTGTCAGTCCAAGTTTTCTTATGATGTATGTTGTTCTTGTGCATGAAACCTATTATAGAAGAGCGAGATCTACCCAACTCTTTACTTAAGGTTCTTACCGGTAGGTTGATGTTATCTTTAAGGTACCGGACTTCTGATGTTCTCCAATACTTATAAGATTCCATAACTAACCTATTTTATCCACATCGTAGCAAGTAAGTATGAGCTCATGTTTAATAGGACCATCAGCAAGATTTATTGCAAGTTCTGCAGCAGCTTTAAGTGCTGCTTGTACATGCATGTTAGTGAAACGAACATAAGTTTCCTTAGTTTCATCCATATCACCTTTTTCTTCTTTTAAGAAATCATCCCATTCTTCTTGAGTCATTTCTTTACCTCTTTCTTTAATAGATTCGGTGTTCATTTCTTTTCTTACAAACTCTTCGAAAGTTAATACTGTTTCCATTTTAATGTATTTCTGTTGTTAAACCTGAGTCAAGTAATGCTTGATGTATAGGAAGAAGAGTATCCATACTCCCATTCTTTATACTACATTTACCTGCACTATGAACTATTAGAGCACATTGTTCGGCCTGCTCCAATGTATGGCCACACTTACGATGAAGACAAATGATAACCCACTCGAAGCTATTAACATCATCATTAAAAAGGATGATGCTTTTAGTATCTTCTTTCTGAGTTACTTTTTTTTCTTCAACAATAGTGTCTTCTTGATATAAGTTTTTCATTATAAGTAAGTTATTTTTGATTGATCAAATCCTTCTAAAGCTGATTTAACCCATTCCACATCAATAGTATCTAAATAACATAAGATTCGTACTGTTGATTTTTGTTTTGGATTAAGTCTTAAAAACCTTCCGATTTTCTGACTAGCTGTTCTTTCATTTCCGTAAGCATGTAAGATAATACCTTCTTCTAAGTTAGGTATATTCACACTCTCACTGAGTTGTTGTACAGCTGATAACTTAATAATATTACCTTCTTTAAAAAATGTAAGATTATCTTCTGATCTAGGGTTAGTAGAATGATAACTGTATTTGCACAATCTTTCAGCTTGTTCCTTTGTATTAGCAAAGATCAAACACTTCTTATTAGTGCCATTAAACAGCATAGCTCCGAGTTTTTCCTTTGATGGAAATCCTTGCATAGCTTTCATCCTCATGATTCTGGCCATTTGAGCTCTTGCCGGTGGTCCATTCTCTATCTTATCTGTCCAAAAATCATAAGATGATTGTTCAGATGTATACCATACAGAATCTCCTTTTTTCATTGGAAGAGTTCTTGCAGTATTAAGATGTAGTAAATGAACAAAGATCTCATAGTCATTAAGAATACCATCATCTATTGCAGTATCTGTTTTATAAACAAACACAATAGGACAGTACTTATTAACCATGATACCTCTTTCAGATGTAGCTCTAACCGGTGGTGTACCAGTTAAACCAAGAATCTTACCTTGATAATTACTTAACCATGGATCATGTGAAAACTTTAAGTTGTGACACTCATCAAGATAAACAACATCATAATCAAAATCTTGTTTATGAAGAGAACGATAAGTAGTAAACTTTAAATGAGGAATAAGATGTTTCATTCCAAACTTCTCTATATCCTCTTTCCAAGCTTTGAATACAGACTTTTTAGAACCTACAATCAGAAATCTACAAGAGTCATTATACTCTTTGTCCATATGTCTAATACCCATCATGGTCTTACCTGATCCCATAGAGGAATCAACACCACATCTTCTATGTGGTGCTATAGCTTTTAGAGCTTCTGTTTGTATATCATCTTTGTCCATGTTATCTAAATATTAAAAGTAAATAATGAACAGTAATGAAGATAAGACCTCCTATACATACAAGAGATCGAACTAAGTAGTTCATCTCGAAAAAAGCTGTGGATGTATTAGAAGAAGCTTCGAACCTCTTCTGGTATATCCTAGGCTCAAGATCATTTCGTTTCATGTAGTATAAACCATCATGAAACCATGGAAAGATAAGTGCTAAACCAATAGGTAAAACTATATCTAAAGTTAACAGTCCTATGATTAAAAGAACTACACCTCTTTCCAAAAAGAAAATCCAGTGAATATTAGGATAAGAACGATCAGATCTGACTACTGAATCATAGTAGAAAGCTTCACGAGTACCTTCCATCATCGAGTATACCATCCATAATAGGATGATAATACTACTTATTATTAGTCTTCCTATATCCATCTCTCCATTCAATAAAAGGTTGTAAGGTAACTGCTACTCTTACTCCTGTGATTACAATACAGCATACGATAATAACCCATATTCCACCATCTCCTAAGATACTTGTGATATCTTTAAAGAAGTAAAATGAGAAGGCTCCTATAATAGCATTAACAGCTAATATCCAAGCAAGTTTTATGGGATGTTCCCATAAGTAAATTAAGTACTCTTTCATATTTTTACGCGTTTAAATTAACTCCTGGTAAGCCCAGTTGTTGGGCTACAGTTACATCGATGAATGCTACTCCTGATTTAGGAACATCCTTACCAAATAGGCTTACTGCTACTTCTTCTTTTACTACCCAGATATTACCACTACGGTAAGGACTAGTAGCATCAGATGTTTTAGCTTCAACAGCTCCTATGAGTACAAAGCCCATTGCTTTGTACTCTTTACATTTTTCACATGGTTCTTTACTGAACCCAGTGCCAGGACCTAATTCAGTCTTAGCACATATTGGACAAAGTTCTTTAGTGTCTAACATGTTTCTTCTTTTGTTTTTTACCAGCTTGTAACCTCATTTTTCTGAAGTTTTTTAAGACTTCCAAAGCTACCATAAAATTCTCTCTGTCAGGTGATTTTAACATATCTGTTAAGTTATTAACCTGGTCTTCATCTAAGGTTTTGGTACACTGTAATCGAAGTAACTCTACCGGTAAAGTATCTATCTCAGAAAGTCGGTCAAATCTTATAGCACTTTCGGTTTTGTTATACCAATAGTACCAAGGACTATACTTATTACCTTTGTTATCAACAAGAATTTGCAATCCTGGTATCTTTTTTAGTTGCTTATCTATAAGAGTATTACAACCATTAAGTTGAAGAGCACTCATTATTGAGAAAGTTTAGACCAAGCTACTTTTTTATTCGTACTTTTTCCCTTATTTACTACGTTTTCATAGATGGTGATATAATCACCTACGTTTACATGTTGGGTTAATGTAGGAATCTTTTCTCGTACCTTCTTGATCTGTTCATCATTAGCTATTCTAAACAGAGTAACTATAGATCGAACAAATTTAGCAGATTCACTGAAAGGAATATCATCAGCACAATCTTGGATGAAAGCAGCTATTTCATGAGCTTTAGGATTGATCTTAAAAGTTCTTCCTTCTCTCACTTTTTTACCTGGTGCACTATCTCCTCCTTCAAAAAGAATGATTAAGCACACAGACATACCAAACTTATATCTCTCCTCGAAATCTATAAGTTTTTGATAGCAAGCAACTCCAATCTTAGACCATGAGTGAATATAATCAGCTATTCTCCAAGGTTCTTGGTTAGCATTAAGTGTAATAAGAGTAAGATGATCATCAGTGTTGTTTCCTATCTCATATAAGATAGGAAGTCCTAACTGTTTACAAGCTAAGAATCGATGTTGACCATCAATAATTTCCATGTCTTTGTTAACCTTAATAGGTTTTGAAGAGTCATAACCGATCAGTTGGATCGCTTTGATTAAACGATCTACAAGTCCCATGTTAACCTCGCGGTTATCTTCTCTGAACTTGAATCGTGCATAATCTAGTGTTGTCATTGTTTGAGTTTAGTTTAAGAGTTTAACGTTTGTGGCTTTTTCAAGCATAGCTAAAATATTCTTACCTTCTGATGTATTACGTAATGCAGCTTTTGTGATTTGAGCTTTAATACGTTTTTCACCATATCGATAGTTTAAATATTCCATCTTTAAGTCAAATAATGACTTACCAAGAGCAACTTCTTGTTTTAAGAAAGGTGTTACTACATCACTGTATTGTTTTTGAGTAATAGATATCTTTGTTTTGTAATCCAGTGATAGATTACCTTCACAAGCTTTTAAAGAAACAGTAAGACCTTCTGCAATATTTACATGTCTTGTAGAAGTACTATGGTTTCTCTTAGCATATGATACAGGATCTTTATATTGTTGAACATTATCTAAGTCAACTACATTATAAGAACCAATAAGAACTCGTTTATCATTGTAAGTATCAAGACTGATATTAACATCTTGTTTAATATCAAGCTTTAACTCAGTAGCTATTGTGAATACTTGAGTGTAGTCTTTCATTTTACTAAGTGTTTTAGTAACAATATCCAACTTCAACTTAGCGAGAGCATCCTGACATTTTTTATTATTCTCAACTATAAGTAGTTCTATGTTACTAATACTAATTGATAGCTGTTCTACTTTTTCTTCGATAGCTAACTCAACCAAATCGTTTTGGTTAAGATTCATATTTATGTTATTACTAACGTTAACTTTGTCAACGATTGTTAGTTGTTTACCTGTATCTTGTTTTGCCATTTTTTTAGTTTTAGATTGAGTTCCTTTTTAGAGAGAACCCTAACTCTTGTGCTTCTTTTGGATGTGTTTCAATCCAGTCATGACAGTGTCTACATACTGCTAACCATTTAAGGATATCAAGTAATAGCTTTCCGATCCGACCTTGTTTGTGATGTACATCTGTAGCAGTTCCTGTACATCCAGATAAGTGAGCTTGACACATATGATTCTTTATTAAGAAATCAATACGTAATAGAGAATACTGACGTTCCTCACTAGCTCGTTTAGGAGAACGACGGGAGATAGGTTTTTGCTTCACAGTTGGTTTAGCTACGGTAACACTCGTTTGTTTACTCCAGCATTGTTGACAAAATCTTTCTCCCTGGTAGTTCTTCCATATATACTTCAACTGGCTACAGCAGGAGCATATTTTCTTTTTAGCTTGCATCTCCGGTATTGGTGGGATCGTCTTCTTTTTTGTTTGTTTTTCTACCAATCATAAGACCTCCTTGGATCGTCTTGTTAATAAGAGGTACTGCAGTTCTTATTTCGGTGATAACATTATCCTGTTTGGTAAGTTGCTTTAACAACTCTTCTTCCATAGGATTTTCAGGAGTTACTATTAGAGTAGTTCCTGAAGCATTTACAATGAAATCTGTTAGCATGTGTTAATAGTTAAATTTTTTACTGAAACTTAGGGTATCCAGCGACTCCATTTTTATCTCGTAAAAGTTAGGTGGTAATATCTTAGACTTGATAAGCTTGTCTATTACCAACTGCTTGGATATACCAAGGTCTTTTAGTGTGAGATGATTTCTAAAGTAAGGATCTGGTTTAGTAGGTTTTTTTAATATATCGATGTATTCACATTTAGGGAACAACTTCTCAAAAAACTCTATTGCAGCCTTATTTATAAGTTCTTGTTTCCACAGATTTATTATTACCTGAGTTCGATGATGATTAAACTCGATACGCTTTCTACTAGCGGTATCCATATCATCAAGCTCTGACTCAGTATATACAGAGGTACCATAAACTGCTCTTCTAAAGAGAAAGTTTTGATAGGTGTTGTATGGGTCTTTTTCATACTTCATATTTTTGTAGTGTCTTCCTGCTAGCTTCTTATTTTCTAGTACTAAAGGGTCATTTTTTGGCATAATGTAAGGGTTAAGTTAGTAGTTTTTATAAGAATAGCAAAGGAGAAAAAAAAGAAAGACCGGGGTAAAATACTCCAGTCTTTCTTCTATATGTAATTACATCTTGCCGATACCAGCAGTTTCAGCTTCTTTTTTAGCTTCTGCTTCTTTCTGAGCTTTGATCGTAGCGTAAGCTTCTTTGATCTCCTCAGTGTTATCGTGTTGTAATCGGATGTCTTCTACATTAACATTCTTAGAGAAGAAATGTTTACGATAGATAGGAAAACCGTTAAGTGTACAGTTTACACCAGTTTCTCCTGCTTGCTTAATATCTTTTTCTGGATCTTTAGTATTAAAAGGTTTTAATTGCTCTTTTACATAGATCTTACCTTCTACTTCTTGACCTTCTTTCCATCCAAAGCTTTTTAAAGCAGGAATCTCTCCAGGAATAAGAGCTGTCATTGGTCGCATTTTAGCAAAACCTGTTTCTTCATCAATGTCCGTACGAACTTGAGCTACTTTAATGTAACCGTACTTAGGGTTATTTGTTGAAGGAATTACCGCGTTTCCAGTACCGTCACCTTTAACGGTTGCTGTGATTTTTTCTGATTGGTTCATGATTGATTTTTTTTGAGTTTATTAGCCTCTCGTTATAAATGCAAAAAGACAGCGGGCCTTGCTGTCTTCACATTACTTCTCACATGAGAAATGTCTTTATTCTGATTCTGTAGTATCTTGTACCTCGGGAAATTCATCCAAGAATCCATCTTCTGGTAGGATATGTTGTTGAGCTTCGTCGTATTCTTCAGTGTAATCTATACTTTTGTCTACTTCGGTACGTTTTGAAAGGGTTTTGTCGTAGTGTACTGCTGATCCATACCAAGGGGAGTTAATAGTTTCGCCATGATTATTGGCTATCATAAACTGAATATCATCATCAGTCATTGATAGAAACTGTTCAACAGTTATATTGATAACTCGGCCGGTTGGAAGCTGGTATAACAAAATCTTAGTAGTTAATGTACAACATATTACAAAGTTATGTAAATATTTGCATATGTCAACACTATACCAGTAAATAATTAACTAGAGTTTGTTAAAAACTACTCAAGTAACCCGTTTTCTCCTTTTATAAGTTGGTCTTCCCTAAAATCTTCTTCAAACTCTGCTTTTGTTCCAGTTGTATTATACCCTTCATAAGATACTGATATAGGAAGAAGTTTACGTAGATTAATATCTACGATTGTACCTTTAATCCGATCTTGGAAAACTAAACCCATCTGTTGCATCATATCTTTATCTCGGTTCCATGGGACAATTTCACTAAAGTTAATAAGTACTTCATCATCTATTTTAAACTGGGTTTTTGGTCTTATACCATTACAAGCCATAAGTAGCTGAGATAACCCTTTTGGAGTTATCATCAGATTATCTACTATGGTATTAACAATAAGTATAACATTAGGATCACTTTGATCCATTTTTGCAAAAAGAACATCTTTAATATCCTCTACTTTAAATTCTATGTTTACTATTTTTTTGGACATCGTTCATCGGAATACTTTTGACTTGATATTTAGACTTTCTTTTGTTGTAGGTAAGCTCTGCTGAGTTTGGTTTATTAAAATCAACCAAGACCTGGAAAGATCCTGACTCAGTTACATCAACATAAAGTTTTTTAACTTCCTGCGTTTGTGATGTAAAGCAGATGACATAATGATTTCCTACTTCGAGCTCACAAGTAAAATAAGCCAAGCTTTTGTGCGAGAATACTTCTTTCAAAGAACTATCAGCTTGAATTTCGTACACTTTGTAGTTTACGTTTGTTTGAGCTACGAACTTACCTTCTACTACTAGAATGTCATCGTCATGTTTGTTGGTTGCTACAGATGTTATGGTTAACATCATGGCTAGGGCTGTGATTAGAGTTTTCATGTTTTCTTTTTTGAGTTATGTTGTCTAAGTAAAAGAGGTAGACATATCCTCTGTGTTCGGTCTTTCTAAACCAAATCCTTTTAAGATACCGTTAAAAGCTTTAAAAGCTAGTTTTTTGTTGATGCTATATACAGTGATACCATATACAATATAAGGTTGAGAAGCTTTGCCATGTAAAACTTGATTTACATAGTTTCTGCGTCTAAGAATAGTTATAACTTGCATACATTTACTAATAACTTCCTGTTCTATTTCAAAACATTCTTCTTGAGTTAAGTAGTAGATGTTTTTTCTTCTACCAAATCTACCATCGTGATTAACTTGTTGAAAGTTTTCTTCAGTTAACATCTCGAATAGAAAAGCAGTTAGTTGTTGTTTTGTAAGTTGCATAGTAAAAAGTTTTAATAAAAGGAGCCAGATTTCCGTCTCTGTTTACACTCGAAGTGTTGCTCCTCGTATTCCTCTGGCGAAGAAGATCTTATATTCCAAACATTTTTTTAGCAAGGTCCTCTGGCATTCCAGATGCTACCATAGAGTTTTTTAAGTTAACTCTATCTTCTACATCAGGATCTTCATCATAGTCACCATTAATAATGGCTTCTCTGATAGCTTCCAAAGCAGGTTCCTTTACATCTTTCAACATCTGTACTACTTGTACTTTACCACATACATACTTTTCATTTTTAAAGTCGTGGAACTCTCCTGCCTCAGCTTCTTTGATAATCTCTACAACAGTAGGATTACTTTCATAGTGAGGTACAGCCTTGCGGATATCTCCTGGAAGGTCTTTGATTGTACATTTTGACATAGTCAGTTACTTTATAGGTTTACCATCTTTGAACTTTACATACTCTCCACGTTTTACAGTGACAAAGTACATACTATCAACACTTACTTTTTGTATAGCATATTTGTTAGCTACATAAATATCAAACTCAGTTCCTATCCAGGTTACTTCTTCATCAGCTACATGCATAGACCTATGATGAGGTCTAAATCCGTAGATAATTGGATGGTAGATTGGATGGTAAGTATTACGATACATAGGATGCGAATAATGATTCGAACTATGATAAGTACTGTGGCTGTAGGAATGTGATGATGAATGGAAGCTGTGTGATGAGCTATGTGATACATGAGAAGAGTGAAATCCAGCTTGTAATACCACAGGTTCTGTTGTATCACAATGAGCTTTTATATACTCTTTATGTACTACATATCTTGATACATCTTTAGGAGTTTCTTGTTCTTTACTTGTGCAGCTTACTAATGCGATAGTAGCTACGATTAAAATAGACATTTTTGTCTTCATAGGTTTATTGGTTTTTAGTTGTTTGTTTTTAAAAAATATTGAGTGTCTATCTCCTCCCCGCTGTCGTGCTAGGATAGTACATAAAGCAGAGACTCTCACTCTGTCACTCGGTTGCCCCTTGGTATTCCTACCTCAGTTCACCATTGCACCGTTGGCGAATACTCGGGCAGACTGTTCCCGGTTAACTTTAATTAAAGGGGAACCACTCAATGTGGGTCAGAATAGGATTTGAACCTATGTTTCGTTCATCGGTTAGAACGCGTCCTAACCAGTTAAACGATCTGACAAATAAAGATCACTAAGTTATCTTCTCTTACATTGTATATAAACTTCTCGGCAGAGTGTTCATTTTAACACAGATCTAAACTAATATATGTCTAGTCTTTTACTTGTGTCTAGTCTATATACCTCAAGTAATCAGTTTATGTCAATCGAAGATCCCAGCTAGAAGGCTCGCTTTTATAAGATGGCTCCATCTATCCCGCAGCGGTGACTTTACCTTAGTGATTTAGTAGCGGGAGGTGGATTTGAACCACCGACCTCGAGATTATGAGTCTCGCGAGCTACCCCTGCTCTATCCCGCAATGTTGTTTTGTACATGTTTAATGTAAGACTTTAATACTCCATCAATATTAGCTTTTCCAACAGGATTAGCTGATTGCATGTTATACTTTGGTAATTCTTTATTGTGATCCATACAGTAGTTAACTAACCACTTAGCACAGTCATATCCTGTAAGTTCATGTTCTGGCCACGGTTGACCATCAAAATATTCAGGATAACCATTTCTAAAAGCTTGATAATCTCCTAAATCATGATCAAAGCAAATAGCATCAGGTAAACCATTAGTTGTTATCCAAGCTACGAACTCATTATAAGACTTAACCCAGATTACTTCAAAAGGTTGTTGTATAGGACTAAAAGTCCAAGCCCATTTACTCTCACCAGGACAATATCCAAGAGGATCACGGTAATCATCAAGCCACAGTAGTTTTTTCATTAGTGACACCAGTTTTGTTTATACTTACCACATGGACATATCCATCCTTCTTTTGTAGCTATTAATACACCATCTTTTGATCGATCTCTTGGCTCTTGATTAACTTCACATTCAGGAGCTTTTCTATCACATGTATAAGGATGCATCCTACGAGAAGATTGGTACTCATTTAGTTCTTTAACTTTCTCGTCTGTAAAAGGTGCTTTTATCATAATCTTAAGTTTTAATAAGTAAAAAAGTCCAGATCATTCGACCTGGACTCACATGACCCCTGTCTTATGGTCCATTGTTTGACAACATTAACAGTCTTTACCACAAACTCGGTCAACGAGCAGAGTTGAACATGCATTCGTCGAGATGGCCAGATTCGAACTGACGGCCTCCACGTCCCAAACGTGGCGCGATACCGGGCTACGCTACATCTCGTGGTATGGGTAACAGTATTACTACCGAAGCTACTACCCCATCTTTGATTGTTTATACCTGTCCGTAGCTGGGTCGTAAATATAAACTAACCTGTGGACCCGGAGAGATTCGAACTCTCGTCCAAATAATGAATAAAAATGCTTTCTACGATGTTTAGTACTGACGAACTGTACTGTAGATATTACACCTTTTTACTCTTAGGTTGAGGATCTTTGGTAGAAGCAGAACACACCCTGCTTCAACTACCATACGGTGTTCGGTTAGGCTGCTACTAACTCTCTTTTTGCAGTAGCTTTAACAGCACCTGCGAAATCGAATTTTACAACTTTACCTTCAGCGGCAATAACATCTTGGATGTTACCTACCTCGTTAGAAACGATAGCTTTTATCTTTTGAAAGTTCAGATTAAAGTGCTCTACGGACAACGCACTACATGCTTACATTTTTACCGCGATTACTGTCAAAACCGGTCGGGCCCATTATTTTAAAGAACTGGAACAAAGATAATACTTAATCTTTGTATTCCAAAAGTTCTAGCTTTTTAACTAAGTGTTGCATCTGAGGAGAAAGAGCAACAGATGTTCCAAATCTTTTACCTTCATCTGTATAGATTTTTCTCATAATCTTTATTAGGATAGTAGCATGACCTTTGTTAGGATCAGAACTATCTATACTATATATGGTAGCGAAGTCTTCACCTACACCACATGTAGCTTGACATGATTCATATTCCCAACCATCTAACTCCATACCAAGAGAGTTTACTTTTCCTCTTTTGTAAGCGATTATTGTGCTTTTATCTTCCATAATAAGTATTTTAAAATATGTTAGTAGCTTGTACTTTTGTTTGATCTAAAGATCTAGCACGGAGAGGCTCGGTATTTTCTAACCTTACTCTGTTGTAAGGCTTAATCTCTTCTGGCAACAGCAGTTGATAGTCCCAATAGTCTAGTAGAATTGCTTCCCTAATAACGTGTGAACTTATCGTGTACAATACTTCTGTGGTTCGGCTACTAACAATGTTTAATTTTTTATTACGAAGTAAGGCATTCCTCCTGGTAATGTACCCCATAAGGCACGAGGCATAAGATACTCGACATTTCCTGATGCTAAACCAAGAGTTAATAGTTCATCAATGTTTGAGTGTTCACCCCATTGATTACCATGTTTATCCTCGGCTGCAGCTAAGAAGCTATATCCTCCTCCGACTTCTTTCCTAAAGTTTTCAGGAAGTTCATCAAGAAGTTGTTTAATAGTTTCTTTATTCTCTTCGATCTTTTTTGGGTTGAACCCAATGTTGATCATAACACCTTCAGCTTTTATATGGCTGGTGGTATCTTCTCCTTCCTCAAACAAACATTTAAGGAAAGTATCATGTACAGTTTTTGCTTCTAGTTTCATAGTTTTTGTTTTAGAATAGTTTTATTTCTTCTTGTACAACTAATATTTCTATAGACTCTACAGTATGAATACCGTTTTCACCATGAGGTACAAACTCATTAAAAATATCAACTTGTTCTTGTGTTAAAAGTCCTTTATCTACATACATTTTTTTAGGATCTCCTAATCTTCCATACTCAGATGTTTCCCAGTTATGTCTCCAGTTATTCCAATCTTTTGTCTCTTCTAGTTTCTTCTTACGAATCTTGAACTGTTCAATAATGGGTTTAATAGCTTCTATAACTTCATCAGTTATTTCTGACTTTTCGGTTATATAATCACCATCGTTAGTATCAGCTGTTATTATAATGTATTTTTTCATGTTTTTAAATTTATAGACACATAAGTGTTTCGGCTTAACCCTGCCATCATCAGTATAAATACGGGTATAAAAAAGCTCCCAACACACGCTGGGAGCTTTTCTTAAAATTTAATGTTGAACAAACGTGCTGTTGCTAACATAAGTTCTGAACTAGATGATTGGTAAGAAACAAAGTCTCCTTTACCAAAAGCTTCTTCTAATGAATCTGATTCATCATTAAGACTGCAGTATCCCCATTCCTTTTTAGCATCGTTATGATCAAGAGTTAATTCAGAGATAGTATCTATTTTTATAGAACCATCAGTATGTAGATATGTGAGTACATAAATATCTGAACTATTAATAGAAAGGTCATCTCCTCCTATATCTTCATAACTTTCTCCTTCTTTTTTATTTACCCAGTGAATTATTTGGTTTACTTGACCCATTCCTAAGTCATAAGTACCAATACTTGAGTTTTTACTAAAAGAGAAAGAAAATCCCGGATTAGGAAATCCTATGATTCTTTCTGGAGGAACTATAAGAAGCTTATCAGCTTCAAGAATAGCATCTTTGTTATAAGTACCACTAGTAAACTCAATTACTTGATGCCCTAGAGCAAGTAATTGATCCTTTACTAATCCAAAAACAGCAGAGTTAGCTAACCCGCTTTTAGATAAGTAAATCTTCATTAGTCGATTACTTCTCCAAACAACTCTTTGAAGTTAGCTTGGGCAATCTCTAACTCAACTTTTTTGTTTGTAATAGATACAGAAATAGCATGATACTCTTGAGTCCATTTGTCAGCCTCAAAAGACTTACCAACAGTTAAAGAATATCTGTTATCAGGAGATTGGTCAAGCATTAAATCACGCTTGTCTTCTAATAACATCAAATCTTGGCTAATCTTGTCAACCAACCCTCTTTGTGCTACTTTAGCAGATTTTACAATACGATCACCACGGTCGCCAATGATAGAATCACCACTACGTTTGATTAATGATTCAAATGTACCTTTCTTAGCTGCTGCTTTTTTAGTAGCTGCTGTAGTTGTAGATGAATCTTTTTCATCAGTTTTTTTTGAAGCTGCTTTGCTCCCAGTTCTTGTTGCCATTATTGTTTTTTTTAGTTTTATTAGTTCTTTGATTAGTTAGTAAGGTAGAACTATTTAACCTTAATGTTTTTATTAAAAAAGCACCGATCCTAAGACCGGTGCCGTATGGGATTCCTCAACATAGACAATGTAGAAGCCTATTACAGCTCACAAGACATTTTCCGGTTCCTCTTCCTATATCCTCTTTCTGGACGTGACACTAAGACTTATACAGTCTATAGTTGAGGTGATTTTTCGTTATTCGCCACGGTATGAAAGAAAGAATCATACCATATAATCGGAAAGCTCCTGATAGCTACAATAATGTAGTCCCTCTATCAGGCCATTGTAAAAGTAGTAGTAAGAACCTTTTTCAAGTTTACCAGAATAATCGTACCGCAAGACCTCTTGGACGGTAGGCACCGTTGGATTTGACTCTTTCGAGGGAGTTCCGCCATTCAAAGTGGTAGTTCTCTTATAAACCCTTAACCTGAAGCAGATCAGGCACTACTACTTCTTATCTTCTTCCCAAGTAATACCTGGGCAGTAATCTTTTTTAACGGTCATTATATACTTCCAGAAGAAACCAAAGAAAGTTCCTAACTTGATACAACCTGCACCAATAACATCTATAAATAACCAAGTTATAAATCGAGATATTAATGAAGGTTTTCCTGACCTAGTTGGTAAGTAACATTTAACAGTATCATACAATTTGCTCAATATAAAAGCTAATATCACTATAAATATTATAGCTCCTAGTAATATACCAATACCTATCATAATGTTTACAAATCTCTCGTAGTAAAAATGATCTACAGTGTAGTTATACAATGAGTAAATCATCTTCCCGAACAAGTATACAAAGTAAATTCCTATTGGTAACAATAACCATTTAGTGTACTTAACGATAAACATAAACATAGCTTCTGTACGTTTTTTCTTTGCTTCTTTTCTAGCTTCTTCTTTACGATTTTCTTCTTGAATACGTTCAAGTAATTGAGCTCTTTCAAGCTGTATTTTATCGAATTGTGCTTTACGTTGTTTCTGTATATTTATAAGCTTTTCTTCCCAATTAGGAGTCTTATCTTTCCATACTTGAAATTGTTGTTTAAGCTTTTTTCTATCACAATCTTTAGTTGTATAATATACATCTCTACCATAATACTCTTCTTCAAAGAATCTGTAGTTATCAGCTTCTTCCTTACTATTATAGTTCCATCCGTTAAATATTCAACCTTGTATAATTTGGTCTTCATCCATAGATAAAGCTTTCCTTATAACAACTGGTTCAATCATTGATGAATAAAGAACATCACTAAGTTTATCAACTAACATTATGAAACCTTCTCCAAGCCATTTGAAGATCTTGATTAAAGGTACAATAGGTAAGATAAAAGTTACAAAAATGCAAAAGTTTGTCAACCAGAAATAGGGACAAAGATTAGAGAATAAAGGTGGATTACGAAACACATACTTTTGTAGTTTTCTATGCCAACCATTGGGGTTAAGTTTTACTTCCATGTTAAAGTTTAAAGTTTATATATTGTTTAATTATTGTCCCGAAGGGAAGCAATTCTCCTAAGACACTCTTTCGAGTAGCTTCAATCTTAGGCCGTGCTACTTATTGTATCTTAACGAAGGTGAACTAAATCAGCGTAGTTAAAGATAGGTATGTAGTCTGCATCCTTCATGATTTAACGAATCTGACCTGCAGAATCTCGCTCGTTCATTCGAATGTCTAACTGGCTTTTATAGCTAACCTGCACATGTCTTAGAGTACCTATAATCTCGCATTGAAGCATCTATGTTTTTCTATATTGTTGCATAGTAATAGCAGGCTTTCAGGTACATTTCTTCAAGTTTAAAGAAATATTTACGAGATCTCTCCTGGCCCCTCAATTATAGTTCGTCATTATCTTGAAAACAAATTCAATATTTGCTAATGACTATACTCATAAGTCTTTAATAAGTTGAACACCCACACCTACACATAGAGGTTCTTATACACTCAGATTTCACGATAGAATTTCTGTTTTATGTGATTTCGAATTATTCCTAGGCTTTATACATCGGAGTCTTAACACTCGCGTATGCCTACGGTATGGTTAAAAAGATGTTAAGGTTCTTTTATGTTCAATGTCTTGGAGAACCAGTACATCCTCTCTATTTCAATATCAGGGAGTTTGAAAGAACTTACCATTGGAACGATCAAGTTCTCTACTCTTTATGTCTGTTAATCGATACCCAAAGTATATAAGATGGCTGTACCTCGTACACAAAGTCTCATATTCTACCGAAAATTCTCCAATTCTTATAAGGGTGAGAGCTTTCCACTCTCATGCCGACTGGTTACGGTTAACCCGAGGGTACCCTTAATGTCTTCCAAAGTTATAGATATATGATGTATCTATTGTAGGACTACCTTGGTGTAAAGTTAACGATGTTGTTGTAACACCATTAATACTGTACACGTTAGTTCCTACTAACAATGTATCTAAAGTAGCTTTCCATTGCGTAATACTTCCTAAACCATTTATAGAGTTAACAGCTTTTTTCCATGTACCGTTTTGAGGTACAACGTCGATACTGTCAAGTCTTAAGTAGTGAGAAGATATAAAAGGATAAGTAACAGATAAAGAAGCTTGTGGTACACCGTTGATGTACACAAGTTTTTCTATCAAGTTCCATTCTCCTTTAATAGCAAGCTCTTCAGAGTTTAATATACTTTGAGTTGTCACATTATTTTGTGTATTTGTGACAGGAGTTGGTGATGTTTTTTTACTACAGCTCATTATTAATGAACACATTAGTATAAGGATTTTAAAGTTTTTCATGATACTAAAGTTTATGGAAGCTATATCTTATAGCTGATCCTGTTGTTAATGAACCTGTGTAATAAGTAAGATGTGTTGATGTAAGAGTTTCTATTGTGTAAGTTGTAATTTGTATAAATAACTTACCAGAACTAGTAACTTCCCAATCATTATTGATATCTGTGCCAGAAGTACCATTGATGCATTTTTTATATGTTCCAGTGGTTGCTGTAGAAGTAAACTCTATATGATAAACAGTTGAATCATTAAAGTATACTGTACCACCTGCTCCAGGTATAACAGTTCCATTAGATAATAACTCTTGTTTATCATAAGACCAATTTCCTACAAGTGATAACTCTGTTGAGTTAAGTGTTACTGCAGTACTATTAGACGTTGAACTAACAGGTGCAGGTGATGATTTTTTACAGCTTGTTAATCCAATTAGGATAGCTGCGATGAAAATAATTGTTTTCATAATACAAGTTTTTAAGTTTAAGATTATTAAAGATACAAAATACCCACATACTACCGATCTCGATAGTATGCAAGTATTATAGTTTTGCCATTTTTCTGCATTGTCTTACGCGTCTTTCAGTACTAATGTATTGTGGAGGCCACTAACTTTTGGCCGAAGTTATACCTCAGACGTTACACCTTCATTACTCGATTTGTAAAACCACCTGACTATCACAGGACGGGAATGGTTACCGTAGATTGGGATTTCACCAATGTCTTAAAAAAGGCCCAGTGTGACACAATGTCTATTCGGGCCTTTAATTTTACTGATTTAGATTTATGTTTCACGACTTACTCGCGTTACCCGGGAACCTTTGGGTCGATCCATATAAACAGATA
>Ga0154020_10000129_pt1 | contig 83404 bp, 73 predicted proteins | sample Klosneuvirus_201_FD_109709 | JGI IMG/M metagenome (GOLD analysis project Ga0154020, IMG submission 109709) | Active sludge microbial communities from wastewater, Klosterneuburg, Austria - Klosneuvirus_20160825_MG | ecosystem: Engineered > WWTP > Aerobic digester > Activated sludge | place...
CCACGCCACCGCCGGTGGTGAAGGACGGTGTGGACGGTACGCGCGCGGGTGGCCAGACAAGCGTGCGGGCACCCACGCAGCAGGAGCGTGAAGCGCGTCCGGCGGGGACGGTGCGCGCGGGGGATCTGGCGTCACAAAACCGGCCGGTGGCGCGGCAGCCGGCGGCCACCACGGCGGGCGCGGTGGGCCCGGCACCCGCGGGCGCGTCCGAACGCGAACGGTACGACCATTACGCGGCCATCATCCGGGCCAACGGCGGGCAGGTGTGTGCCAACGGGCAGCCCACGGTGTTGGGGGTGCGCGGGATGGGCGTGGACGGAACGCGTCACGGGGGCAACAGCACGCGGCAGTATGATGAGATGATGGTGGTGTTGACGCCGGACGGGCGGTGCCAGGAGTTCCGCGGTGCCACGCATCCGGGTCAGCGTGCGTCCCGTTCTTCACCGGACGTCACGGGGGATGGGGCGGGGGATGTGGGGCGCATCCAGCCGGGCAACTACCAGGTGGTGCCCAACGGGCCCCACGGCGGGGCGGCCAGTTTCCACGTGCGCACGTTGGGGGGCAGCGGGAGTTTGCCGGGCGTTCGGGACACCAACCAGGACGGGCGTTTCTCCGCCGAGGAAGCCGCGGCATCCGGGCGGCGCGGGGACACGCTGACGCAGGTGCTGTTCCACCAGGGCGGGACCAACACGCCCACGTCCATTGGTTGCCAGACGTTGGCCCCCAACGACTACCGGCGTTTTGTGGAGATGTTGGGTGGGTCCCGCGCGCGGTTCTCCTACACGTTGGTGGATGGCGGGGCGTGACGCGTCTGGTATGCATGGCGGCATGAACGTGTGGCGTGGTTTTGCGGTGTTGACGGTGTTGTCCCTGGGTTTTGCTGCATCTTCAGCGTGGGCGCACGCGCGGCTGGTGGACCCGGCGCCGCGCAACAACCGTGACGGTTACAAAGAACCTCTGGCGGTGGCCAACTGCGGGGTGGCGCGTGCGGCCACGCAGCCGGTGACGGACATTGCGGCGGGGTCTTTGTTGCCGGTGCAGTTTGAAGAAACCATCAACCACAGCGGTTGTTTCATCCTGGACCTGTCGGTGGGCGGGGCGGATCAGAACTGGATGGAACTGTTGGTGGTGCCGCACAGCACGGCCACTGGCACGCCGCGGGACTACCTGGCGGACGTGCAGCTTCCTGCGGGTGTGGTGTGTGAGACGTGTACGTTGCGGCTGCGGCAGTTGATGGTGAGCAACGTGGGGTGTCCACCGGCCAATGTTCCAGCGGGGGACACGTACTATTCGTGCGCAAACATCCGGCTGGTGGGCGTGGCGGCGCCTGATGCGGGCGTCGTTGACGCCGACGCAGGAAGCGCCGGCGCGTCCTCATCATCTGGCGGCGCTGGCAGTTCCACCAGCGCGCCGGTTTCCAACCCGGGTGGTTCAGAACCCGGCGGGAACAGTGGTTGTGTTTGTTCGGGGCCAGTTGAGGGTCCTGCCGCAGCGGTGTTGCTGGGCCTTGGGGTTGTCCTCTTCCGTCGTCGCCGCTGGGTTTGACCTGCTTTTCCCGCCTTTCGAGCCGTGGGCTTCAGCCCACGGTTGACGGGCGCGGCGGTTTCCATCCCAGAACTGGGCTTCTTCCTTCCATCCCAGAAACGGGCTTCTTCTTTCCCATCCCAGAAACGGGCTTCTTCCTTCCCATCCCAGAACTGGGCTTCTTCCTTCCCATCCCAGAACTGGGCTTCTTCCTTCCCATCCCAGAAACGGGCTTCTTCCTTCCCATCCCAGAACTGGGCTTCTTCCTCCCATCCCAGAAACGGGCTTCTTCCTCCCATCCCAGAAACGGGCTTCCCCCTTCCCTCCCAGACGCGGGTCCGCGCGCTTTGCTTTTCTGCTTTTCTTTCTCTTCCTTCAGCGGTTGCCTTGCAGGAGCATTCCGCACAGCCGGACGCTTTCCAGGAACGTCAACGGCAATCCTCCCAGGCTCACGCGGTCTGCGTGGCGCAAGACGCGCGGTTGTTGGGCCAGCAGTTGTTGGCCATTCACAAAGGTCCCGGTGGAGCTGCCCAGGTCGGTGATGGTTGGGACTTCTCCCTGCTCCAGCACGGCGTGCTGGTGGCTCACGCGCATATCCGGCAGGACAACGTCATTGCTCCAGGCGCGCCCCACCCGGACCGGCCGGTGGAGCAGCGCGCCCAGTCCCCGGCGTCCCAGCGGCCAGCACGCCATGTCCACGCTCAGCCCCGCGGCATCCAGCGCTTTGGGGCTGGCAAAGACCTCCTTGAGCGTCCTGGCGTCCTGATGCGCGCTCACCAGGTGCGGCAACATTCCAACCAGCACGTAGCGCCCCAAAGGGCGCGCGGCGTCCAGGGACGTTTCACCGCGGCCAAGGGCTTCCGCCAGGATGCTGGAGAGGAGGATGGGGTGGATGCGCATCTTCTCCCCCTGCATTCAGCCGTGGGACGGGTTCACGCCGGCTTCCACGCGTTGAGGCGGTCCACCAGTTCCCGGTAGCGGGGGTTGCCGGGCACCAGTTCCAACGCGCGTTGCGCGTGCGGAACCGCTTCCCGCGGTGGCAGCCCGGCGTGCAACATGCACAGGGAGACACGGTGGTGCAACACGGCGGATGGTTCAAACTCGTTGAGCGCGCGGTCATAGAACATCACGGCATCCGCCATGGCGCGGCGGCGTTCCGCCTTGATGCCCAGGTCCACCAGCGCCTTGGCGCGCAGCTGCGCGGCGTGGGGCGCGTTGAGCAGCTCGTGGAGGTTGCGCACCTCTTCGTGGTCGGGGTCCCGGGCGTGCGCCTTGGTCAAACGGTCGCGGGCTTCGGCCAGGTCACCTTCACCCCAGGCCTGTTTGGCCGCCCGTATGAGCGCGGGAATCTGCTCTGCCGCCTCGGCGGCGGTCATCTTCTTGAGGGGGATGACACCCAGGCCGCTGCCGCTGTTGGTTTTGACAAACTTGGGTGTGTCCTCGGTGCGCGGGGTTCCAAACCCATCCGGTTGGGTGTGGGGTGGCGCGGCCAGCGTGTCACCCAGGGTGATGAGCCCCAGGGCCGCCAGGCGTTCCAGCGCGGTGGCCGCGTCCACGCGGGCCAGGCCACTTGCGGCCACCACGTCTTCACACCCCACCACGTCGTCCACCAGGGAATAGACCAGCCCCTCAAAGGGCGTCAGCGCGGTCTCGGCGGGGGCGCGTCCCGGCACACGCCGCGGGGTGCCAATGGGCAGCTGCACATTGAACGCTGGAGACGCATCCGAACTGGCCGGCGCCAGCTCCGGCATTTGCATCATGGGGATCCACGCGCCGGTGCCCAGGTCCGCCGCCACCCCGGTGGTTGGCGCGCCGCAATAGGGGCATGGCTCCGCGGGGTTGAGCAGCGGCGCCTTGCACGCGGGACACACCGGCATCTCCAACGCTGGTTTCCCTCCGGCCCCAGTGAGGCCACCACCGTCCATCCCGCCAACACAACCATACTCCTCTGACGCGCTGTCAAGGCATACGGGTGCGCAAGGTGTCCGCCCGGACCGAAAGCAGACTTCCCCCCACCATCATCGCGCCACCCAGCAGCTGCCAGCCCCCCAATGGTTCGGCCAGCAGCACCACGCCGGACAGCACCCCAAACGGCGCTTCCAGCAACAGCACCGTGGACGCGGTGGTGGGACTCACCTCCTGCTGCGCGCGCATCTGCGCGCCAAAAGCCACCACGCTGCAAAACACCGCCAGGTAGAGCAGCGCCCCCAGCGCGCCAGCCGGTGGCACCAGGTACTCCGCCGGCGCCACCACCACCGCCAGCACCAAGCTCACCACCGCCGTCCACATCAACTGCAACGCGTTGAGCGCCAGCGCGTCCCGGCCCGGCGCCACCTTGGCCACCACGTGGATGTGCACCGCACTCACCACCGCACACCCCAGGGTCAACGCGTCCCCGCCATTGAACGTCCCCCCGCCGTCCCACACCTGGCTCAGCACGCCCAGACCCACCACCGCCAGCACCGCGCCCACGCCATGGGTCAACGTGGGCAACGGCGCGCGGAACAACGGCGCCATCATGGGCGTCACCACGCAATACAGCCCGGTGATGAGGCTGCTTTTGGCCACGGTGGTGGACTGCAGCCCCCAGGTCTGGAAGAGGAACGCCAGCGCCAGGCACGCGCCGGCCACCGCCGCGGCACCCTGGTGCGCCCGGTCCCACACCAGGCGCGTGCGGAACAGCAACAGCGCCAGCGGTGCGGCCAACACAAACCGCCACGCGTTGGACCACAGCGGGTGCATCACCTGCAGCGTGTTGGACACCGCCACAAAGCCCACGCCCCACAGCCCGGTGGCCAGCAGCAACAACAACAACGCACGTGGGGTGGGCTTGGCGGGCTCCATGGTTTTGCTGTGCCTTCACCTCTCCCGCACGGCATGGCCTTGGCAAGGGCCGGCTGCACGGCGGGATGTCTTTCCGCCGGGTTGCGGTTAGGTTTGGAACAACAGCGGCGTTGGCGCGTCCAAGGACACCAAGGGAGACGCGCCGCCATGAGGTGGATGATGGGTACAACCGGCGGTGTGATGGTGTGGCTTGGCGTGGCGTTGTCCGCCGCGCCCGGTGGCCACCTGCGCTACGCAGAAATGACCGACCCGCAGGTCAACACGGTGCTCCAAAAAGCCGCCAAGGTGCCGGACCTGGGAGACCGCCTGCAGCTGGTGACCGAGCCATTTCTGGGCACGCCCTACATCCTGGGCAACATGGGTGAAGGACCCAACGGGGACGGCCGTGACACCGACCCGCGCTACAACGTGCTTTCCACAGACTGCACCACGTTTGTGGAACACGCGCTGGCGTTTGCGCTCAGCCAGGATGTTGCCGCCGCCAAGACGCGCCTGGACGCCATCCGCTACACCAAGGGCGTGGTGGGCTACGGCACCCGGCGCCACTGGCCGGATGCCCAATGGGTCCCCGGCCTCATTGCCGAAGGGTACGCCGTGGAAGCCACCGCCTCGGTGGCCGGACCCAAGGGCCGGGTGGAGACCACCAGCGTCACCATCACCCCGGAGACGTTCCAGGCCTCGGCCCACGCCGCGGGGATGGCGCTCACGCCCCAGGAAATCCCCAACGGAACCTTCACCATCCCCTACATTCCGCTGGATGAGCTGGTGTCCCACCAGGCGCGGCTGGAAACAGGTCTCATCATCAACATTGTGAAGGCCCCCAAAGACGGCCTGCTGGTGCGCATCAGCCACCAGGGGCTGGTGGTGCGCAAGGGAGGCAAGGTCTTTGTGCGCAACGCCACCAGCGTGGGCCCCAAGGCCGTGGTGGATGAGCCGCTGGCAGCCTTTGTGGCCCGTCAGAAGGCCGCCAAGTCCTGGCCCACGGTGGGCTTCCACTTCATGAAGCCCACGCTCCCGCCCCAGGGCTGAGACCTCCAGCCCGCCTCACGCGGTGGAACCTGGATTCACGCACCGTCTCCCACCACCCCGCCGAACATTGGAAAACCTTGCCTCCGCGCCTGCTGGTCTACGGCTATGAACCTTTTGGCACCGAACCGGTGAACCCTTCTGGCGCCGCGGTGCGGGCGCTCTCCGGGACGTCTTTTGGAGACGTGGACGTGCACACCGTGGTGCTGCCGGTGACCTGGGACGGCACGTTTGCCTTGTTGCAGCGCGTGCTGGAAGAGCTGCGCCCAACGCTGGTGCTGGGCGTGGGCCAGGGGACGGATTGTTTCCAGGTGGAGACCCGGGCGCTCAACGCCAATGGTCCCAAACCGGACAACGCCGGCGCGCTGGCTGGCCCGCTGGTGGAGCAAGGCGCCGCCGGTGAACTCCCCGTGACCCTGGATGCCCAAGCCATGCTGGACGCCGTGACGGCGGTGGTCAGCGGCGTCCCCGTGCGGCGCAGTGACAATGCCGGCGGGTTTTTGTGCAACCATACGCTCTACAAGACGTTGTCCTGGGGCCAACACCGGGGTGCCGCGTGTGGGTTTCTACACGTCCCGCGGCTGGGCCACGCCCCGCAGCACACCATCAACGCCGCGGTGGCGGCGGCTGTGGCCGCGTTGGCGCAGAACCCGCGTCTGGCAGCAACAACATAGAAGGGGGATGGCGTCACCCGCGTGCGCGCCACGGCCTGGGTGTGACAAAACCACGGGACGTCTGCCTATGGCGAAAAAACGGGGGCCCCATTGAAAGGGCCCCCTTTCAAGCCAAGAACCTTCAGGTCCACTCAGCGGGAGTAGGTTTCCCCGTTGACCGCAAAGGTCTGGGTCACCACCTCACCGGCTTGCGTGTCATAGGTGTAGTTCAGTTCCACCCGAACCTGCGCCGGTGGCTTCAGGATGAAGTTCTCGGTTGGGGCGGTGAGAATTCCAATGTCATACACCCCGTTTGCCGAGCAGCCAGCGGATGCCGACGGTGACGCCAAGATGGCCTCATCATTGGGCCCTGTGCCGGACACCGTGACGGTCAGGACGCCCGTGTCATACGGGCACACCGGCACGCCGTTGGCGTCCACAATACGCACCCGGATGGTGCTGGAACTTCCGGCCCCATGCACAAAAAAGTCTCCGCCGCCGTAGGGGTTGCTTGCGTCCACGGTGTCCATGCGTGATCCCAGGTACTTGCCCGTGCCGCCAGCGCCATCCGCAAGCTCCTCGGCTGACGTTGGCACCACGTGCACAAAGCTGTGCAGGCGGTCGTACAAGCGCACCAGTCCACTGCCCCCAGCCAGGTCATCGGCGTAGGCGCCAGACCCAAACACCACCGTGTTGGGCGCAGCCAACAAACCCTCCGAGCGCGGGCCGGCGTAACGCCAATCCTCGGTGTTGAACGCGGCGTAACTGTTGCCCAGCAACACCACCGTCTTCCAGATCAGGATGTCCTCGTCATACAGGCCGTTGACGTCATCCCAGACCCCGTTGTTGTTGCCGTCAATGAACTGGTCGGTCTGGGCCAGCCGCAGCTGGGAACGGCCAAAGTCATCAAATGGAGCGCGCAGGTCACCGCGCTCCACGCGCATGTCCACCGCCATGGACGTCACCGCCGCCCCCGCCGCGGTGCGCAGCGCAAGGAACAATGCCGCGTCTGTTGTCACGTGAAGCGCCGCGGCGCCGCTTTGGAGCAGCACCACCGGTGTCATGGGATTGAGGGCAATGGCCGGGCCGGCAGAGACCTCTCCCGGCGCACGGTAGGCCAACGCCCCGTAGGTGCCGGTGTTGTTCCAGGTGATGGTGCCGGTCACACCGGACGCGCTGATGGCGGTGGTGTCTCCGGGAACAACCGCCGTGATGCCGGGCATGACCACATAGCCCTGCCCCACGGACCGAACGCCCAACGGAGCGGTGGCCCCGCCGGGCAGCACCACCGAAGGCGCTGGGGTGCCGTTGACCACCCGCGCCAGCGGCGCGCCCGTCAGGTCATTTTCAAACGTGACGTCCCGGTAACGCCAGTGCGGGCACCACACAATGCGGGAGGCCTCAGGCGTGCGCGGCTGCGCCACGCTGGCCAGCGCGCTGTTGTTGTCCCAGCAGTTCCACTGGGGGTCCCAGTCCGGGCACCAGTGCTGGCGGCACTGCGCGGCGTTCTCAATGACCCCGGTGATGGTGTCAGACGCGGGCTGTTCGGCGGGGTCATCAAAGTACGGGTTGCAATAGGTGCCAATGCCCTGGAGCTTGCGGCTCAGATCATGGTGAACGGGCAGCCGGTCCACCGGCAGGTCACAGTTGGCGCGCAGTCCGTCTTCATTCTTGTCCAAAAACGGTTCCGGAAGGTCTGCAAAGGATTCCCCGGTCTGGTACGCGCCGTCACCGTTGGCGTCCACAAAACTCTCCTCGCCACGGGTGGCCACCAGAATGCTGATGCGCCCGTCCCGTTCGTTTCCGGTGCGGTAGACCGGGTGCGGGGGATCCACGTGTGGCGTGTCATAGGCGTAGGCCTCGCGGGGCTCACCGGACAGGCGGGCGGTGTCCATGCCAAACGGCGGACCTGGGATGTAGTCCGCGTTGACCAGGCCGTCGGCGTCACTTTGTCTGGTGCTGGGAATGGAACCGGTCTCTGCGCGCAGCTGGACCTGGTACCCCTCGCGCGCCACCCGGTTGGAGAAGCGGTCCACCAACTGCGCCAGAATCACGGTGGGCGGCTCGGGGCGTGACGTGGCGCCAAAGGCGTTGCGGTACCCCGTGGTCTCCTGGGCCGCAAACACGCGCTTCCCCGTGGAACCCACAGAAAGCTGGGACCAGGCCGGCTTGCCACCCACCACGGCCACCGGATCGGATGACGCGGACACCGTCACCCCCACGCGCGTGGCGCTGGCCAGGATCACCAGGCTGGCAGCCTGATCACCCGCGGCCAGGTACGCGCTGGCCTCGCCGGAAGCGTCCGTCAGGCCAAACGGCGTGATGGAAGCGGTGGGATCCCGGTTGTTGTCCAGCACAAAGTCCACCTGCTGGCCCACCACCGGGGCGTTCTCATCATTGGTCAAGCGGAACACCACGCGGGACGTGGTGGCCAGCGAGCTGCCGCGAATGCCCAGCACGTTTGGCTCGGCCGAGGTGTACACCAGGCTGGCCAGCACCGGGTCACGGTCAATTTGCACGGTTTGCGTGAAGGTCTGGGCGCTGGGGTCCAGGTTGCGGCACGGCTGGTTTGTGGTGTCACGCCCGGTGTCATGGGCCAGGTCCACCACCACAATCTCCAACGTCACCGGCCCGCGCACCGCGGTGGAGCGGGGCACCACCCGGACCGAGGCGCCGCCGGTTGCGTTGGTGGGCATGGTGAGGGTGTTGACGCCGTTGTCATCTGAGCTGTCGCTGAGCGTGGCGCGCACCTGGCTGGGTTGGTCCAGCGTCACGCACACTTCACGGTCCGCCAGCCCGGTGGTGCCGCGGCGCACGCCAACATCCACCACGCCGGTTTCTGTGGAGCGGAACGTGGACGGGATGGGCGTGATGGTCACGCGCACCGCGCTGTTGTCCACCAGGTTGAGGTTCACCGGGATGAGCGAGCCGGTGTCTGACGCAGCGCTGAGGGGACGGAAGGTGGCGGCAAGGGTCACCGAGCCGGGCGTTGAATTGGCCGGGACCCGGTAGACCACAGTGGCCACGCTGCGGGCACCACGGGTGGCGTTGGCGGGTTGATTGACGGACAGCGCCAGCGCCACCGGCAGGTTGCTCACGGTGCCGGCGTCCGGGGTGAACGGGCTGATGCCTTCCAGGGCGTTGCACAGGTCACTGTTGCTGCCGGACGTGCACGTGAAGCGGACCACCGTGCCTTCTGGAGGCATGCCACCGGCGCGGTCCCGCAGCTCCACGGTGGCGGTGACGGCGTCCGCGCTGTTGGCCGCAAGGTCCGCCACAAACGGCGTACCATCCGCCCGGGCCGCAATGGCTGGCGCGCCGGCGGTGGCCTCCAGCTCCACAAAGCTGACGCTGGAGAGGTTGGGCGCGGCATTGTAGGGGAACGTCAATGTTGCGGTCTTGGTGGTCACCAGGGAATTGATGTAGCGCGCCTCCAGCGTGACGGTCACCGGGCCCGCCCGCGTGATTTCATCACCCGGGTACAGCACAAAAAACGTTCCGGCGCCGGACGCGTTGGTGGGCACTGTCAACGTCTGGGTGGCCGAAGGACCTCCCGTTTGGGTGTCCGAAACACGCACGTTGGGGCTCATCACCGTGATGATGACGTTGGTGTTGGCATGAGGGGTCTGGTCAAAATCCGTGGCTTGGAACTGCACTGCCACACGGTCCGGGTCCGTCACTGGCGTACCCGGCTGCGGGCTGATGAAGGCAATCTGGCTGCTGTCCGCCACCGCTTCGCAGGTCACCGCCACCGCGGTGGCCGCAACATCACTGGCAACGTCTCCACCGTTGGCCAGGAGCTTGGCGTTGATGCGCGCGGTCACCGGCGGTGCGCCCGGGGCGGGGATGGGCTGGTTGGTGGAAGACGCACACTTGAGCGCCACCACCGCCACCGTCCCGGACAGGGGAATGGTCAAACGCCCCATCCCGGTGCCGGATCCATCCGCGGCAAGCAACACGCCGCTGCTGGTGGTGAACTCCACCTGCGCGTTGGTTGGAGCCGTGTTGTTGTTGCTCTTGACCTCCAGCGCCAGGCGGGCGGTGCTCCGGAGGTCCGCGGGAATGGCCGAGACCTCGGCGGTGAGCGCGGCGGTGAACGTGGTGGCCGCGGTCCTGCGGCCCGTCAGGGCATCACAGCCCATCACCGCTGGCACCAACAACAAACCCACCGCTCCAATGCGCCATGACCGTTTCATAGGACACCCCACGTGGGGAGCGCGGCCATGGTTGCTTGCACCATGCACATGACCAAGACAGCGCATCCCGATAATGGCGTGCAGCCTAGGAGGCGCCCATCTTGGGGGTCAAGAAAACTGCCCGGTGGCTGTAAGCCAAAGGCAGACATCGCCCACCACGGGGAGCAGAAGCCGGCGCTTGTTCAGCAGGCGTCACGCCGCGCCAGGCAACATCAGGATGGCGGTGGTCCCGGCGTGGCCCGCCCGCAGCGTGATGTTGGAGATGCAAGCGGGAACCACCGCGGTCTGGCCGCGCGCCAACGCCAAGGCACTGTCCGAACTTTCCACGTGCACCGCCCCACCCAGGGCAAACACCACCCCCGGTGCGCCACGCGGCAACGCCAGGGCGTGGCTCATGCCGGGCTTGAGGTGCACCCGCTGCATGGAGAAGGACCGCGTGGCCACCAAGGTCTCATGGGTCACACCGTCGGCGGTGAACACCGTGCGCGGGGCCTCGCGGGGCGGGGCGTTGTGGCCAAAGGCCGCCACTTCCAGGGCCTGCTCCACGTGCAGCGCGCGCGGTTTGCCATTCTCCAGCCGTCCATAGTCATACACGCGGAACGTGGTGTCTGACGGCTCCTGCACCTCCAGGATGAGCAGGCCTTTGCCAATGGCGTGCACGGTTCCCGGCGGGACGTGCACCACGTCCCCCGGACGCACCACCACCCTGCGCAGCATGGCGTCAGCCTTGGACCCGGTGATGCCACTGGCAAAAGACGCCGCGTCCACCCCGTCGGCAAAACCGTGCAGGATGTGGGCGCCTTCATCTGCCTCCACAATGAGCCACGCCTCATCCTTGGAAAAACATCCGGTGTGGCTTTTGGCGTACGCCTGGTCTGGATGGACCTGCACGCTGAGGTCATCCCGTGCATCAATGAGTTTCACCAGCAACGGGAAGCGCCCGTCCACGTGGCAGCTGCCCAGGATGTGTTCGCGGTTGCGGGCCACCACCGTGGACAACGGGACGTCCTTCCAGGGCCCGTCATCCACCACGCTGGAGCCCTCTGGAAGATCCGCCACTTCCCAGGCCTCTCCCACCAAAGACCCTTGCGGCGGGTGGGCGCCCTTGCCGGGCAACGCGCCAATGCGGTTTCCACCCCAGATCTTGTTCACGTACCTGGGGCGCATGGGCAACAACGGCAACATGGGTTTCTCCTGCGGGCCTTGCGCGGACCCTTCCTCTAGCAGCCGCGCCCGCCAAGCTCCAAAGTCCTTGTGTGCGGCGCCTGACGCGTCACAAAGGATCCCGGCGAAAGATCCCGGCACCGTGGCGCACACCCCGGCGCGTCTTCTGCGCGCGGGGGTGATGGCCTAAGAGGGTTGCGCATGAAAGTCATGGGACAAAGAAGCTGGGCGGCGGGCGCGCCCATGGAGCTTTTGGAGCTGCCCACGCCGCAGCCCAAGCCGGATGAAGTGCGCGTGGCGGTGCGCGCCATTGGCGTCAACCCCGTGGACTGGAAGATGCGCACGCGGGGGCCGTTGCGCCTGGCCGCGCGGCTGGTGGGGCCGCCGCCACCGGTGGTGGTGGGCGTGGACTTTGCCGGCGTGGTGGAAGCGGTGGGAACAGCGGTGTCCACGGTGAAGGTGGGTGACGCCGTGGTGGGTGGGACGGATTTTTCGCGCAAGCAGCATGGCAGCTACGCAGACACGGTGCTGGTGCGCACCAACCAGCTGTGCGTGTTGCCCGCGGGGTTTGACCTGGACGTGGCCGCGGCGCTTCCGGTGGCCGCGGTGACGGCGTGGATGGCGCTCACCGAACTTTCGCACATCAGCGCGGGCAAACGCGTGCTGGTGCTGGGGGCGTCCGGCGCGGTGGGGCAGTGTTGCGTGCAGCTGGCGCGGCACACGCTGGGCGCCACGGTGGTGGGCGTGTGTTCGGCGCGCAATGTGGCGCTGGTGACGTCCCTGGGCGCCAACACCGTGCTGGACTACGGCGTGGCGGGCGTGTTGGACCGCGCGCGCGAACACGGGCCGTTTGACGCGGTGGTGGACAGCGCGGGGGGATATCCGGCGGCGGCGTGCCGCGGCATGTTGGCCAAGGGCGGGCGCCACATCATGGTGGCCGGCAGCGCCCCGTTGGACCTGGCGCAGGTGCTGGTTCCGCCGTTCACGTCCAAGAGCATCCTGGGGGTGGCCACCACGGCGCGCCTGCAACACGTGGTCAACGCGGTGGCGGCGGGGCAGCTCAAGATGGCCATTGCCCGGGTGATGCCGCTCAACAGCGCCGAAGAAGCCCACCGCATCAGCCAGGAGGGACGCCTCACCGGGAAGCTGGTGCTGCACCCGTGACCACGCGCCGGGGGCAGCTGCTGGAAATTTCGGACCTCATCATCCACCACAACGTGGACACCCTGGAACGCCTGCCGGTGCAGCGCGGCGTGGTGGTGGAAGCGCTGCGCAACAATGGCCAGCACGCTGCCGCGCGCGTGGTGGCCACTTTTCCGGTGCTGCATGGCGACGTCCTGGACCCCATGGTGGTGGACCGCCGGTTGCTGTTGGCGCACACCGAGCTGCAGCGGCTGAGCGAAGAGTTCCTCCAGGCAGACCGGTTGCGGCTGTTGTTGTCTCCGGTGTTGACGGCGTTGCGCAGCAGCGGCGTGCCACCGCCCTACCGCGTGGTGGACGTGGGATGTGGCCTGGGCTTTGGCACGCGGGCGCTGGCGGCGCACGGGCGGCTGGGGCGTGACGTGGAGCTTTTGGGCTGTGACTTCAACCGCGCGCTGGTGGATGCCGCGCAACACCTGGCAGACGCCGAAGGGCTGGCCTGCCAGTTCCACGTGGCCAACGCGTTTGGCCTGCAACAACCCGCGCACGTGTTCATGTCCTCCGGCGTGGTCCACCACTTCCGCGGGGCGGACCTCACCGCGTTTTTTGCCCACCAGCACCACGGGTGGGCCATGATCCACCATGACATCCAACCCTCGGTGCTTTCTCCGGCGGGCGCGTGGATGTTCCACCAGGCCCGCATGCGCGAGCCGCTGGCCCGCCATGACGGCGTGGTCTCGGCGCGGCGTGCGCATGATGCAGCCACGTTGCTGGCCGCCGCGCGCGCGTCCGGTGCGTTTGAGTGCGCGGTGTTTGACAGCGCGCGGTCTTTTGCGTCCGTCATGTTGCGTCCCATGCACGCATTGCTGGGCTGCCGTCCCGCGTTGTGGGACGCCTTGCAGCACGCCATGGGGCCATTGGCCGCGCGGCTGAGGTCCACGCCATGAACCTGCCAGCGTCATGGTGGTGGCCGTTGGTGCTGGCCTGCCTGTCCGTCCTGGACGGCGGGTTTGCCGGGTACCGGGACGCCGCGGGACGGGATGGCCGCGTCTTCAAGGACCAGTTCTACCGGCGCGCGGTGCGGCGCGGGTTGCGCCATGGCCTGGCGGTGACGGCGCTGGTGGGTCTGGTGGTGGTGGCCCTGGTGGCAACGTCACAGGATCCCGTGGCACGGTTGACGTCGCTGTTGGTGCCCGCGCGCGTGTTGGGGTTGGTGCTGGGCGGGTACGCCACCGTGGTGCTGTTGGCCCTGGCCGTGTGGATGGTGGCCGAAGCGGACCTGCGCACGCTGGCCAGCGTGACGGTGCTGGGGCCGTTCACGTTGTTGCGCCCGCCGGTGATGGTGGTGGCTGCGGCGTTGGGTCTTTGGGACGCGCCGGACCTGGTGTCCCAAGGCATCACGCTGCTGGCGTGTCTGCTCCAGTTAGGCGTGGAGGGGTGGCTGGGGCGCGGCTGGCGCGGCGGAAGAAGACCCCTGGATGGACCCGCGTGACGAGGAAGTTCAGGTGCTGGCGCGCTGGGTGGCGCGGTGCAGGCCCACACACACCAGGATGCCGGAGAGGGACAAAAACGCCCCGCCCATGGCCCACGGCCGCGAACATTCCTTGAGCCCCATGACCAGCACGCGTGCAAAATCCGCGTCAGGGACCTTGTCCCGGTTCTCCAGGAACTGCATGACCATGGCGGCGCCGGTGAGGGACGCATGGGTCATGGTGATGAGCAGCGTGATGCCCAGCCCCACCACAAAGCGCAGCCGGGACGTGGACAAATCCGCCGCGTAGCGCCCGGAGCCCACCAGCAGCACCAGGCCCAGGCCCAGCACCGGGAACATCCCAAATCCACCTTCCATGAAAAAGTTGAGCATGGTTGTGCAACCCCTTGTGTGTTGGCCCCCGGTGACCGCGGCGCCCGTTTCATCCTGTTCAACGCCGCGGCCCGGGAAACGTGACCGGATCACAAACGGGTCACACCCCGCGGGTGTGCCGCGTTATGGATGCAATGGTGACGGATGACCAGGCACTGGTGGCGGGGCTGGCGGCGGGGCAACCCGGCGCGCTGGACGCGGCGTACCGCCAGCACGGTCCGGCGGTGTGGCGGTTTCTGGTGCGCTTGTGTGGTGGCCATGAGGCAGACGCCAAGGACCTCTTCCAGGAGACCTGGGTGGCGGTGGCACGGTCTGCGCGGTCCTTGCGGGCGGATACGCGGCTTCTGCCGTGGCTGTACACGGTGGCGCGCAACAAACACGTCAGCCTCCACCGCGGCATGGTGACCGAGCTGCGCCGCCGGCTGGGCTGGGGCGCCACCATGGAGCACCAGTCACCGGCCACGCCCGAGGCCACCGCGGGCGTTCGCAGCCGGACCGCCGCGGTCCATGCGGCGTTTGCCCGCCTGGCCCCGCAGTCCCGGGAAGTGCTGCTGTTGTGCCTGGTGGAAGAACTGCCCACACCACAGGTGGCAGAGGTGCTGGGATTGCGTCAGGATGCCGTGCGCAAGCGGCTGAGCCGCGCGCGCGCGGAGCTGGAAGCAGTGTTGGGAGGTGCGTCATGACCGTGCAACAGGATCCCATCCAGGACGCATTGGCCACGTTGCCGGCGCCGCCTTTGGAGGACACGTTTGCCCAGGACGTGCAACGCGCCGCCCGCCTGGAGCTGGCCCGGTCTGCGCCGCCACCCCCGCCCAAGGGCGTGTTGGGTTGGGCGTACGCCACCGGGGTTCCGCTGGTGCTGTTGGGCGCGGGAAGTGTGCACCTGGTGATGAGCATCATGACCATGGTGCGCGTCTGGGGTTAGGCTTGGCCGCACACGCACAGGGTGATGCGGGGGGGGAGACAACCATGGACGGTTTCACCGATGCGGATGTGGTGACCAGAACGCCGCGTTACACCATCTGGCGGCAACACCACCTCATGGGCATGCTGGTGGACGGCGTGGTGGATGACGCCGCCAGCGTGGCCTGGCGTACCGCCCTGGCGGATGCGTTTGCCGTCCATGGCCACCCGCGCTTTTTTGCCATGGACGTCTCCGGGGTGGACCCGCAAAACAGCATGGCGGGCCGTTTCAAGACCGCCGGCTTTGTGCGCGAACACCTCAAGAAGCTGGAATTTGCCGTGTTGTGCACCGCGGGGGCGTCGGGTCCGCTCGTCGTGGTTCGCGCCACGCTGCGGGTGGCTGGCATGCGCAACATCATGTTGTGCAATGACCGGCGCCGCTTTGCCATGGCGTTGGAGATGATGCGCCGCGGGCATACGCCGTCCTTGGACCTGGCGGATGTTCCGCTCAAGGTGGATGACGCGCCTGCGGCGTGAACAGCACGGGTGCTCACACGCGCACCGGCATGCGCCACCCCCCGGTGATGGTCTTGCAGGCGGCGCAAACACTTGCCTATGGGTGACGCCCTCACTTCAACGGGGTGCACACCATGGGTGAACCAACACCAGCGGCGCAGACCACGTCCCAGACGCCACCGGGCCGGGACACGCTGCTGCAAAACCCGTTCACCCGCGAATTCTGGCTGGGCCAGGTGGACCTGCGGCCCGTCTCGCTGATGCGCATCCTGTTGGGCGCCATGGTCCTGTGGGACCTGTTCCGCCGCAGTGAAGAGCTGGTGGCCTGGCACACCGATCTTGGCGTGCTGCCCCGCGCGGCACTTGTGGAGGGCATTGCGCGCCCCTGGCGCCTCTCGCTGCTGGACATGATGGGCACGCCTGGGATGGTGGCCACGTTTTTTGGCCTCTCCGCCGTGGCCGCGTTGTGCCTGACAGTGGGCTTCAAGACGCGCCTGGCCACCGTGCTCACCTGGATGGCCGTGGTGAGCCTGCAGGAGCGCAACCTGGGCGTCACCGACAGTTCAGACACCCTTTTGCGCGTGATGTTGTTCTGGATGATCTTTGCGCCCGCCGGTGCCGCTTACAGCCTGGACGCCGCGCTGGCCCGCCCCCGGGACACAAACGGCGACGCCACCCGCGCCTGGCCGCCCATGGGCAGCGCGGTGGGCTTCCGCTTCATGCAAATGGAGCTGGTGATTCTCTACTTTGTCACCTGCGTCACCAAGAACGGGGAGCACTGGCGGGACGGAAGCGCCATGTACCGCGCGCTGCAGGTCTGGGATTTTGCCCGCCCCACCGCCACCTTCTACGTGGACAACCTGGGCATGCTGGCCCGCCCCATGGCCTACGCCGCGTTGGTCATGGAGTTTTGTATTGCCGCGTTTTTGTGGCTCCCCAACCTCAAGGTGCGCCGCGTGTTGTTGTTGTGCGCCACCGGGTTCCACCTCTCCATTGAGTTCTTCATGAACGTGGGCATGTTCAGCCTCATGATGCCCATGTGTTACACGCTGTTTTTGTGGCCCGGCGCGCTGGAGTTTGTGGACCGCCACGCGCCGCGTTTTGACGGCGTGGTGCGCCTGGCCCGGCGCGCGGGTCTGGACCTCCTGGCCAACCCGCCCAACCCGGACTGGGTGGGAAAACGCATCAACCGCCGCCTCTTTGTGGGCCTGGCGGTGATGATGGCCACCATTGTGTGGGACCAGGGTCATGAGATGAACAACCGGTTTCCCCGGCCGCCGGAACCCTTTGTGGCGGTCATGGAGAGCCTTTCGCTGTGGCAGAACTGGCGCATGTTTGCGCCCAATCCCGTTTTTGACAGTGGCCCGTGGGTGGGTGAAGGCGTGCTGGCGGACGGGACACCGGTGGATCCGTTGGCGGTGGCCATCCCGGAGTTTGAGTCGCCACCGCCGGGGCGGATCATCTACACGCGGTGGAACAAGTTCCGCCTGCACGTGCGCACGCCGGAACAACGCGGCTATCTGTTGTGGCTGGGCCGCTACATCTGCCGGCAGTGGGGGCTGCAGCGTCCCAACACGCCGCCATTGGACAAGTTCAAGCTGGTCTACCAGATGCAGCGCAGCCACGCGCCGTGGGACCCGGTGGTCCCGGTGCAACCCACCGTCATGTGGAAACACTACTGCATCAAGGTGCCGGACAAAGAAGACGCCTGGTGAACATCACCCGCGTGGCGCCGGCGGAAGGTCCACCCACCGCTCATCCACAAAGGGAACGCGGTTTTCCGCCATGCGCGCCAGCAACGCTGCGGCCTGCACCGCCGGATGGTCTTCCACGCTGCGCGCATACGGTGGCGCCACCGCGGTGAACCGCTCCACGGCCGAGCGCCCCCGCCGCAACACACCCAGCGCCATGCGGCGCGCAAACGCGTCCTGCGCGCGGGACTCGGCGTGACGTCCCAGGCCCGCATGCGCCACGCGGTCCAACAAATCCGCCACCGCCGCCCGTTCACTGGGCAACAGCGCGCCCTGCTGCTTGAGGCTCTGCACCGCCACCGGTGCGTCCAACGCCACGCGGGACACCACGCGGGTGTAGTGCCCTTCGCCGGAATCCAGGATGTCCAACCGCAGCAACGTCTCCAGCCCGTCACTCTGCCGCAAGAGCACCACCGTGGCGGGACCTCCGGGCTGTTGCAGCGCGGCGCGTGCTTCTTCTTCGTAGACCTCCAGCGGTGCAATGCCCGTGCGGCGCGCCAGCTCCAACGCCGGGGGCGCGCTGGCCACTGTATGGGCCCACAAGCGGCTCCCCAACGCGGTGACCAGCAACGCCATGGGGTAGAGCACCACCGCGCCGGTCACCCACGCCAGGCCCTCGCGCGTCCCGGGAAACACAAAAAACGCCATCACCACCGTGGGCAGCCACACGCCCAAAGACACCCCCAGGATGGCCTGCGGTTGCCGCCGCGCCAGCGCGCGCTGCACCGCGCTGGGACGCAGCGCCCCGCGCAAACGCTGGTCTGACCACAACGCCACGCCAGGTGTTTTGGTGGGATGGCCCACGCTGGCCGGGCTGTGCGGCACCAGACCGGCAGGGCGGGAATTTGAACGCTGCATGTTCCCTCCCACCCGTGTGTTGCGGTGCACCCAGCAGGGTAGGTCACCACAATCCAACCTGGAAGGCAGCGTAGCCCGCGCCAGGATTGGCCCTGCGGATCCCCAACCCGCAAATTAAGGATCCACACCAGCCCCCTGACGTGGGCGCCCCGTCACCTTGGGACTGACCGGACCCCGCCACCTCTGCTATGCACCCCGCGGCAGGTGTGGGCAGCAGGGGGGCCGGTCAACGCCAAAGGCGTGTGGGTTGCGCCCCTTCATTGGACAGCAGGCCGCGGCGTTGCCTTCCAGGCGCGCCTTTTCAAGAGACGGGATGGACCGTGGCACAGGATGACCTGGGCACATGGCTGGTGAGGCAGGGCGAACTGACCGCAGAGCGGTTGGAGGACGTCTTCCAACATCAGGTCATCTACGGCGGTGCGCTGGACACCAACATCCTGGAAATGTCCCTGATGGCCGAGGACACGCTCCTCAACCGGCTGGGCCAGTACCTCAACCTGCCCACCGTGGCCGGCAGCGTGCTCAAGACCACCGACCCGGACAAGGTCCGGCTGTTCCCGCAAAAGCTGGCGCAGAAGTACGGCGCCGCCCCTTTCAAGGTGGAAGGCCGCAACCTGTCTTTGGCCCTCAACGCGCCACCGGATTTGTCCACCTTGGATGACATTGGGTTCATGCTCAGCGTCTACATCCGGCCTTTTGCCGCGCTGGAGGTGCGCCTGGCGCAGGCGTTGTTGCGCATCTACGGGGTCCCCCCGCCGGCGCGCATGGAAAACCTCCTGGCCCAGATGGGCGAGGACCTGGACGAAGACCGCGCGTTTGTGGACCGCCGCCGTTCCACCACCCTGTTGACCCTGGACAAGCCCGGCAGCGTCCCGCCCCCGCTGCCCCGGCCCGGCGCCCGTTCCCCCAGCAAGCCACCGCCGTTGCCCACGGACCTGCACCGCCGGCCCACGCCGGTGCGCGGCGTTCCCTTGGCGGTGAAAGCCAGCGGGTCTGCGCCCCCCATCTCCGCCGAGCTCCCCACCCCGGTGGTCAATCCCACCGCCCGTGAGGTCTGGGTGGCCGAAGAACGCGGCCGCAAGGACCGCATTGCCACCCCGCACTCCACGCTGCCCCCGCCGCTGCCGCAGGACGCCCTGGCGCCGCCGGATCAGGACCTCATGGACGCGCAGGCCGCGGTGCTGGCCGCCACGGACGCGGACATCAACCCCACCGCGTTGTCCCCGTTGTTGTCCGGAGCCCAACAGCCCCCGCCACTGCCGGCAGAGGCTCCAACAGCCGCGTTGTCCGAGGAGCTGCCCACCCCGCCGCCCATGCTGGACGTGGACCCGGTGTTTGATGACCCGGAATCCGCCGCGCGCCTGCAGCGCCGCGCCGAACGTGTGGCCTGGCGCCTGGTGGACGCGCGCGCCGAATTTGCCATGGCCACCACCCGTGACGACGTGGTGGAGGTGCTGCTGCGGTTTGCCTACCGCGCGCTGGATTACGCGGCGGTGTTTGTGCTGCAGGGAAAACAGTTCAACGGCTGGGACAGCATTGGCCAGGGTGAGGTGCCCCGCGCGTTGTCCCGCGTGCGCATCACCCCTGCGCCGGGAAGTGCGTTGAGCCTGGTGGAACAGACCAACAGCCACTACCTGGGGCCGCTCAAGCCGGGGGACCCGTTGCCCGCGTCGGTGGGGCGCAGCCATCCCAAGGTGGCGCTGCTGGTGCCGTTCTCCGTCAAGGGCCGCCTGGTGGGTGTGCTCTACGGGGAGCGTGGGCCCAAGACCATTCCGCCGCGCGCGGTGAGTGACCTGCAGGCGCTCACGTCTGACGTGGGACGCACGTTGGAAGCGCTCATCCTCAAACAAAAACGCGAACGGCTGGGCTTTGTGGATGCGCGCTCGGCGGATGCGTCTGCGTCCATCCGGGATGCGCTGCGCGAACACCCTGCGTCACCGTTCATCACCCAGCCACCCCCGTTGCCCAGCCCCACCAACGCCACCACGCCACCCACGCCTGCCGCGCTCAACCTGGTCTACGCCGAGGCGGTACGCGCGGTGGAACGCGGGGAGGCCCCGCCGGTCATGGTGGAACCACCGCATACACCCACGGTGCCGGTGGTGGTCCCGCCGGAAGCCCTGCCCCAGCTGGCGCCTGTGGATTCTGCCGATGTCGCCGCGCCTCCCGCCGTCGACGCGGCATCTCCCGTTGTCGACGCGGCGCCTCCCGTTGTCGACGCGGCACCTCCCGTTGCCGACGCGGCACCTCCCGTTGCCGACGCTGCGCCTCCCGTTGCCGACGCTGCGCCTCCCGTTGCCGACGCTGCGCCTCCCCCTGTCGACGCTGCACCACCCGTCGTCGACACCGCGCCTCCCGTCGTGGACTCCGCACCTCCAGCCACCGATGCTGCGCCACCCGTCGTCGACACGGCGCCTCCCGTTGTCGAGTCTGCGCCACCCGTCGTCGAGACTGCGCCGCCGGTAGAACCCGTGCGGGCCCCGCTGCCGCCGCCCCGGGAGCACCGCGGCGCCACGGACGTGCTGTTGGACGCCGCCCCCGCCGAGTGGGGCTCCTGGCAACCCGCGGCCGCGCCGGAACCGGCCGCCCACGCCACGCCTCCGCCGCTGCCGCTCAAGCGCAAAGAAACCCAACAGATGTTCAGCGCGCCGGCCGTGGCACAAGCGGCGGCCCCAATGCCGGAAGCTCCGCCGCTGCCGGTGATTCCGCCGCCCGAAGCAGCGCCCGCCATGGACGTGCTGGCCGCCGCACCACCGATCCCGCCGCCGTCACCACCGCCACCGCCGTCATCCACCGCCGTGTTGGTGGAGCCCTCTGAAGCCAACGAACGTCACGCTGCAGCGCTGTTGGAACAGGTGCAGTCCACCAATTCAGACGGGCTGCACAAGCTGGCGCACGCGCTGTTCAAGACGGACCCGGATCCCCACACCGACGCGCTTCTGGAAAAGGCGGTGGGGCGCAGCCGCGAAGCCGCCGCCGCCCAGGAAGTGCTGGCCGGCCACAAGGGTCTGGCGTTGGCCGCCGCGCTGCGGGCCTTCCCCGGGCCACTGCTCATCAACCTCTTCTCCGAGGAGGGCGGAACCATCCAGGACGTCCGGGACATCAGCCCGTTGTGCCGGCTGGTGTTGCGGCTGGGAGAAAATGCCGCCGCGCTGGCCGTGGCCCACGGCTGCAACAGCGCCCGCCGTGAGGCGCGCTACCTGGCGTTGCTCCTGGCCCGGGAAACCCGTCACGCCGGTGTGCCCGCGCTGGTGGCCGGCCGCTGTTTTGACAACGAGCCGCGCCTGGGATTTTTTGCCGCCACCACGCTGGACCGCATGTTGTCTGGCCGGGATGAACGCGCCGCGGCCGCGCGGGAAGCCGTGGGCGTGCTCAAACAGGCCCTGGAAAAAGGTGGTCCGGAAGACCGCGCCGCCGCCGCACGCGCCGCGGAAAATGTGCATCATCCCTCGCTGGTCAACCCGCTCATTGGCCTGGTGGATGAGCGTGACTCGGAGCTGTCCGAATCCGTCCAGCGCGCGCTGCAGGAGCTCACCAAGCAGGACTTTGGGGACTCATCCCGCAAGTGGCGGGCGTGGTGGAAGGACAACGCCAACCGCCGGCGCGTGGACTGGCTGGTGGACGCGTTGGGCCACAAAGAGCGTGACCTGCGCCAGAGCGCCCAGCGTGAGCTCAACCAGCTCACCGGGGAATACCTGGGCTACTTCCATGACGCCCCCAAGGCTGAGCGGGACGCTGCCATCACCCGCTGGCGCACCTGGGTGGACGCCAACAAGACCCGCCTGGATCTGCCCTGAAAACAAGGCTGTGGCAGGGTTCATGGAAAATGGTACCACGGTCCGCTTAATGTTTTGAAAGTGGGGCCGCCGGTGGTTATGGTGCTCGCACAGACCCGCGCCACCCTGGGTTTGAACCCACAGGAGCATGCCCACCATGACCACCACCACCGCCTCCTCCGCGGACAACTGCGCCACGCCGGACACCCATTCGCATTCCCACGTGGTTCCCACGGAGAACCTGGATGATTTCCCCCTGCAGCTCACCGCAGTGGCCGCCGAGAAGATCCAGGAAGCCCTCAAGCTGGAAGGCGAACAGACCGGCAAGACCTTCACCGCCGTGCGCGTGAGCGTGGTGGGTGGCGGCTGCAGCGGCTTCCAGTACGGGCTGGATTTTGCCGAGGTCACCGAAGAAGACGACCTCATCTCCATGCAGCACGGCGCCAAGGTGGTGTGTGACCGCTTTTCTGCCAGCTATTTGAGCGGCACCAGGCTGGACTACATTGAGACGCTGCACGGCGCCGGGTTCAAGTTTGAGAACCCCAACGCCAAGCGCACCTGCGGGTGCGGCTCCAGCTTCTCCGTCTGATTCCAACCGGGTTGAGAAACCTACGCCGCCCCGGCTGCTGCCTGGGCGGCGGGTTTTTCCCCAATGGCCACCACGCTCAGTCCAAACGGCAGGTTGAGCCGGTCCGCCGCGCGCATCACCGGCATGAGCAGCGCCTGTCCCTTGGCGTGACCTGGCTGGATCTGCCGGGCGCCCAGCACACGCCCCACCACAAACCAGCCCACGGCCCCCACCGGGTTGAAATAGAACTTTTCGCTGATTGAAAAACCGGCGGTCTCCATCTTTTCCACCAGCTCCGTCATGGAATAACGGCGGTGGTGTTCCAGGTTGCGGTCAATCTCGCAGTAGAGGGCCTGGAAGGCAGGGACCAGCATGACCAGGCGTCCACCGGGGGCCAGGGTGGCCCACATGTTCTGCAGCGCCAGGCGGTCATCCAGGATGTGCTCCAGCACGTTGAGGCACACAATGGTGTCCGGCGGTTGCTCCAGCAGGCCCTTGGGCGGCGGGGCCATGGCGTCGTACCGGATGGCCTCCACGCCGGGACGCGCAGCAAACTTGCGGCGCAACATCTCCACGTAATCCTCGCGGTAGTCGGTAAGGATGACGGCGTCCGGGCGGCGTGCCTGCAGGTGCTCCACATTGTTTCCAATGCCCGAACCAATCTCCAGGATGCGTTTGCCGTAATAGCGCTCCAGACGTTTGTGCATCTCCTCGGCGTAGACCCCCAGCCCCTCCATGACCTGCAGCGTTTGTTTGCCGTAGTCCTGGAAACGGCCGCGCCCGTAGCGCACAATGGAGCCCAGCACTTGCAGGCCGTCTTTGAATCCGGTCTTTTTCCCCTCGGCGTAGGTGCGCCCCGCGTAGGAGATGCCCACTTCAAAAAAGCGCAGCTGCATGCGGGCCATCTTGGCCACCAGCTCGGCGTCCACGCCAAAGCGGTCCTGCTCCAACACCAGTTGGTGCAACACGCCCACCGGGATGAGTTTGTAACCCGTTTCCACGTCGGTGAGGTTGAGATCCGTCAGCGCGTTGGACAACGCGGTGAGGGAGCGGTTGGCCACACTGGACCAGAAATACAACACCCGCCGCGCGCGCCCGCCCATGTAGCGGCTGCCAAACACCACGTCTGCCTTGCCTTCCAGCACCGGCTTGAGCAGCACGCGGTAATCCGCCGGGTCATATTCCAGGTCTGCTTCCTGGATGATGGCGTATTCGCCGGTGAGGTGGGGGATGGCGCTGCGCACCGCAGCCCCTTTGCCCCGGTTGTGGTCATGCCGGAGCGCCACGTCCACCCCGCGGCCCACCAGGCCGTCCAGAAGCTCTGGGGTACCGTCGGTGCTGCCATCATCCACCACCACCACCTGCAGCTGGAGGTCCGGGCCGGCCACTGCACGAACCCGCGCCACCACGGCGGCGAGTGTGGCGGCTTCATTGTACGCGGGGATGATGACGCTCAGGCGCATGCGGGGCGTGTATCCAAAACCCGGCGGTGGCGCCACCGTCTACCGCGCGGGGTTGGTGCCCAGGCCACCCTGCACCACGTGGCCGTTGTGCACCCGCAACGTGCGTGGGGCCAGCGCCACGCGGGCCAGCCACGCGTGGGACAGGGATGGGCAACACGCACCTTCGGCCAGCCAGAACGCCACCCGGCGCACCCCCGGAGCGTCCTCCAGCACGGCCACGGGCAAGGGCAACGTGTCTCCGGGCGCGCGGGCAAAGGGCTGCCAGCTGCTCCAACGCTGTTTTCCATCGGCGGTCTTCCACGCGGCCCGCCAGGCAGACTCGGCAAAGCCCGGAGCATGGGTGTCCTCGGCCTCTTCACCGTCCCAGGAGCGGCCAGCCAGCTGCAGCGTCATGAGGCCGTCGGACGCCACATAACTGCGGCATTCAGACCAGCTGCCACCGCAGCGGGGTGCATCTTCCAACGGCGCGAGGGTGGCCGTGCCGGGCACCCGCGCCTCGGCGCGCAGCACCACCCCGGGCGCATCTGAGGCGACGGCCAGGGCGGGCTGCGCGGTGAGGCCACCGTCCTCCAGCACCGTGCAGCCGGGGGCCGCAAGCGGTGCCGGGGGAAGGATCCCTTCGGACGTGAGCACCTGGAAAAGGCCGGGCTCCACCAGTGCGGCGCCTGCGTCCTCCACCACCGGCTGCCCCGCCACACAGCTGCGGGGCCACCACAGGTGACCGTGCGCCACCACGCCACGCAGGGTATCCCAGCTGCCGTCCTGGAGGGCGGCTTGTGCGCGTCCTTCCAACGCGCGGGCCAGGGCTTTGGGATCCCCGGCCTGGGTCTCTTCCGTCACCAGTGCGTCCCACAGGTCCACGCGTCCCGGCGCCAGCGCGGCGGCCCGCCACCGCAGGCGCACGCGGGACGCGCCATCCTTGTCCGGGGTGGCCTCCAGGGCGCTCAGCGTTGCGTCCAGGCGCGGACGGACGGGTCCCAGCGCGTCCTGGCGGATGAACCCTTTGGTGCTCCCCAGCCGCACCGGGACAAACCCGTCCTGCGGTTTGCCGGTGGCTTTCACCGCGGCGCCAACGCCAAGCACCTTGAGGACCTTGGCGCTGGCCATGGGGCGGTTCACCAGAGCAACGTCCGGGTCCTGGACAAATGCCCGGCCCGGCCCGGCGCCAAGCAGCGCGGTCAACAGCAATGGGAGGATGGGACCCAACACCATGGGGACAACCCCACGCTAGCACCCGGGGCCCGGCGTGGCGCGTTTGACGTCAACGTGACGGCGGTCATCACTTCTGGTGGGTCTCACGCTGGTTTCACAAGCGCGGAGGCATGCGCCACCCCATTGGACTCGGGGTCACAAGGTCACAAGCGCGGAGGCCTGCGCCAGTGGCAGGAGCGCAGGCCTCCGGGCCTGCCTCTGTCGGCGCCGCCACCCTGCGCCACGCGGCTTGGGCAGACCGGTTCACCGTCCCGGCGGTGGACGGGTGCGTGCCTGGGGCGGCTGGGATGCGGCACCACCGCGGCCTTCCAAAATGGCGCGCGTGAGTTGCTCAATGCGCTCCATCATTTGCAGCGAGGTAGGTCCACCCACCGTCTGGAACGCGTTGCGCAGGTCATTGAGCGCGCGCAGGTGCGAAAAGACCTGGATGTCACTGAGCTCCCCGCCGGCGGTGAGGCTGCGGTGGATGAGGTTGACCTCATTGACCAGGCGCTCCAGGTCCGGTTTGGGCAGCCGCGGGGCGTCCTGGGGATGGTCATTGAAGTAGCGGGTGACAATGGGGTCCACCAGGTCCGCCAGGATTTCCCGCTGGTCCAACTGGTTCCAGGTGTACTTGAGGATGGCCAGGTCACCCTCGTGGACCTGTTTGCGGCCGTCAATGAACGCGCTGGCGGCAAACAGCTTGAGGTACTTGACCACGCGGCGGTCAGACAGGCTGACGCCCTCGGCGCGCAGCTGGAAGGCCAGGCCTTTGTACGTGGCCATGAAGTCTTCCGGGAACGCCACCACCTGCAGCAGCAACCGTGAACACACCTGCAGGTCCTTGGCGCTGATGGGCGCGCGGGACGGCACCGGCGGGGGGCGGCTGGCCTCGGGGATGAGGCCGGCCTGCTGTTCGGCCACCGCGGCGCGTTCCAAGGCCAGACCTTTGGTCATCAGGTCATGGAAATGGAAGGAATCCACATTGTCTGAATGGACCCGCACCAGAAACCGGTCAAAAATGGCGTGCAGCGCTTCATCCTGCGGGACCTCATTGGAGGCCGCAAACATGCTGATGAGGGGGACGTGCACCACATCCGGGCCGTTGTTGAAGCGCCGCTCATTGAGGATGGTGAGCAGGGCATTGAGGATGGCGCTGTTGGCCTTGAACGCTTCATCCAGGAACGCCACCTCTGCTTCAGGCAGCATGCTGGTGGTGACGCGGTGGTAGCGCCCCGAGCGGAACGCCTGGAGGTCCACCGGACCAAAAATTTCATTGGGCTCAGAAAACCGCGTGAGCAGGTATTCAAAATAGCGGGCATCCACCAGCTTGGCGAACGCCCGCACCAGCGCGGACTTTGCGGTTCCCGGCGGGCCAATGAGGCAGAGGTGTTCCCCGGCCACCGCACACATGAGCATGAGGCGGATGGTCTCTTCCTTGCCCAGAAACTGGGCGGAGAGCGCATCCTGCACGCGTTGGAACTTTTCCTTGAGTCCCGCTGGACCGGCCAGCGGCTGGGGGACGCTCATGCTGGATCACCCGTTAGCACGGTCCCCCCCGCGGGTGACACCACGCGTTTTGGACAGCATCAATTGCCGGGACCGCCACCACCACCCGGACCGCCGCCACCGCCGGGCCCACCGCCACCACCGCCAAAGTTGAACAAGCCGCCACCACCGCCACTGCTGGCGGGCTTGAACTTCACTTCAAAATCAAAGCGCCGCCAGTCCACGCCGCCGCGCTGGTCCCGCACCACCAGCCACACAAAGGCGGGGCCTTCGGGGGAATCCAGGCTCACATTCCAGGTGGCGTCAGCGGTCTTGGTGAACTGTTCGGTGGTGGTGCCGGAAGTGTCCCCGTTGGTGGTGTACCAGGTGTACGCGGGGTCCTCCTGGTAGTTCTGCAGCACCAGTTTGCTGGCGTTGATGTCAAAAGAGAAGCCCTGGTACGGCTCGCGGTCATCCGCCGCCAGCACCGCGCGCAGGCGCACGGCATCCCCGGGGTAGACCACCAGGCGGCCCACCAGGTCCTTGAGCTGCCCGGCGCTGGTGACGTCATTGGGGTCCGGCCAGGCTTCAATGTCCGCGCCCATCTTGTAGAGCACACGTTCCACGGTGGGGTTGCGGTTGGCCTTGCGCGGTTTCACGCACTGGATGTCCGCCAACGGGTCTGTCCCCGGCGGGCAGAACGGAGCGCCCAGCACCCCGGTGAAGATGGCCTCCAGCTGCGCGCGCAGCTCATCCGGCACACCCTGCGGGGAGATGTCCAGCGCCAGGGAGAAACGTTTGAACGCCACTTCTTCCTCGTCGGTGCCGGACACCGCCGCGCGCACCACCACGCTGGGGAGCGTGGCGGATATCAACGCGCTCCCCAGGTCCAGGTCCCCCGAATCCGTCTTGGGGAGCATGTAGTCCAGCGCCAGGTCCGTCATGTTGAACGGGATGCTGGGTGCGGCAAGTTCACCGCCCAACGACAAATCCGCCGCGCGTTGGTAGCGGGTGGGCACCACCAGGGGACGCACCGCCTGGATCTGTCCGGCCGGCGCGTTGTCCCGGATGATGTAGCCCTCACAGCCGCGGTCAATGGTCTCATCCTCAGGGCAGACCCGGACGCTCAGGTCCACCTGACGGCCCTGCGGGTCCACCGCCAGCACCTGGGCGGTGAAGGGATAGGGCCCCAGCGGCAAGCCCGCTCGGCCTTCCGGCGGGAAGAGGTGCAAAAAGCTGTAGACCACCTCTGGCGGGTCCAATTTCACCGCCAGGATGCGCAGGTCCTTCACCTGGTTTTCATTGGCCAGGTTGAGGCAACCCAGGCTGCACAGGGCCACAACGCTGGCAACAACAAGATGGCGGGTGGTGAGGGTCATTTGGACGGTCTCAATGGGCAGCACAAGGGCGCGCGGCAACAAGCGGCAATCTACCGGTGGACGGTGTTGCGTGCACCTGCGTGCGACGGGTGGAACCAACAAACTCAGCCCACGCCCAGAAGCTCCACCTCAAACACCAACGTGGCATTGGCGGGGATGACCGGTGGGAACCCGCGTGCGCCGTAGCCCAGCTCCGGGGGGATGGTGAGCTTGCGCATCCCGCCTACCTTCATGCCGGCCACGCCCTGGTCCCACCCCTTGATGACCTGGCCGGCCCCCAGGCGGAAACCAAACGGCTCATCCCGGTCCCGGGAGCTGTCAAACTTGGCGCCGGTGGTCAGCGTGCCCACGTAGTGGACTGAAACGTTCTGGCCGGCCTTGGCCTCGGCGCCGGTGCCAACCTTGATGTCCTGCTGCTGGAGTTCAGCCATTGCCATCTTCCCCGTGTCCTAGGGTGGAACGCGTTCCACGCCGTGAAGGCGTACACCCAAGCACCCAGGCTCAGAAGCTGTCAAATCCCCGCTCATCACGGTCCCTGGGTGGTTTGAGGGCCACGCCAAGGGACAGGGTTGGCGGGGGCGTATCCAGGGGCGGGGCGGCGCCAAAATGGAACGCAAACCGGCACGGGCCCAGTTCCAGAAACGCCGCCAGGCGCGCCAGGTTCACCTGGTCCAGCAGCTGCCGCAGCCTGGGGCGGCCGGTGAGTCCCAATCCAAGGATACATTCGCACAGGGTGCGCCCGCGGATGATGGTCTCCCGCAGCACCGTCTCCAGCACGCCGTTGGCGTCCAACGCATCATCCCGCATGGCGTCCAGGGGATGATCCAGGGCCTGCGCGTCCATCACCAGGTCCACGTTGCCACCGCGCAGCACCACCTGCACCACGCGGTTTTGCGCCAGCTGCTCCAGCACCAGAAGCCCGCCCACGGCATTGTCCCGGGCCCACTGGGAAAACGCAGTGATCTCCTGCGGGAAAAATCCATGCGCGGTGGGAACGGCCTGCGGCACGGGCGCCTGCCACAGCCCGCACACCAGCAGCTGGTGGCCCACGGGGCCGGCCGGCGCGCGGTGGACGTGGTCCACCTCCAGGTTGGCGTGGGCCGGGATGAGGTGGGCACGCATCTGGTCATACAACTCGCTGGCTTGGAGCGTGGCGCGCACCCCGTTGGGCATCTCCACGGCAAAGGGCGCGGGGATTTCATAGCCCTGGAGGAACTGGTCCGGGGTGAGGGCCGGGTTGGGATCCGGAACCAGCAACACCTCTCCCGCCGGCGGCCAGTCCATGGTCACCTGGCGGGGTGTGTCCGGGCCTTGTTGTGGGGGACCGGACAACGTCAACGGGGCAAAAAAATCATCACCGGACGCCGCGGGACCGGGTGGTGGTGGCGGCCGGCGCAATGGATCCACCACCACATCCTGCGTGTCCTCCAAACGCGCCGCGCGGGACAGCGCGCCGGACTGGGTGGGCGGGGGGAAGGCCACCCCGGGCATGGTCACCTCCCGCGGAGCCACCACGGCCACGTGGCTGCCGGTGGGTGTACGGCGGGGGCGCGGAAGGGTGGCAATCTCCCGGGTGGAGAGGATGCGGCCGTGGGCGTCCACAATGTCTGCCAGTTGTTGGGCCAGTTCATCCGGGTGCTGGTCCCGGATGAACGTGTAGAGCGCCAGCTCAAAGGTGCGCGCGTCCGGGAAACGCTGCGCGGGATCCCGTTGCAGGGCCAGCGCCACCACGGCGTCCAGCTCCGGGGGGATGTCCTCCCGCAGCACGCTGGGCGGAGGGATGGGGCCGTGGGCCACCGCGCGCACCTGTTCGCCAACATCCACGCCCACAAACAAACGCCGGGCGGTGAGCGTTTCCCACAAGACCACGCCCGCCCCCCACACGTCCCCCTGCGCGTCCTGCACGCCGCGCTGCACGGCTTCCGGCGCCATGTACGCGGGCTTGCCCATGACCGCGTCCTGTTCCGGGGTATCCAGCCGCGCGCGCGCCAGGGCCACGCCAAAATCCGCCAGCTTCACGCTCCCCTGCCGGGAGATGAGCACGTTGGACGGCGTGACATCCCGGTGCACCAGGCCCAGCACTTTTCCCTGGGCATCCACCGCACGGTGGGCGTGGTGCAAGCCGCGCAACACGCAGCACAACACGTGGCAGGCCACCGGCCAGGGGAGCTGCAGGCGGGCCTTGCGCAGGCTTTGCAGCAGGTGGAACAGGTCCCCGCCGTCCACAAACTCCAGCACCAAAAACAGTTGCCCGTCCACGTCCTGCAGCTCAAAGACCTGCACCACGTTGGGGTGGGCCACCGCGTGGGTGAGGTGGGCTTCTTCGGCCAGCATGCGGGTGAGTTTTTGCCGGCTCTCCTGCGCCACCTTGATGCGCTTGATGGTGTAGAGCTTGGCAAAACCCTGCGCGCCGGGAACTTCGGCCAGAAACACCTCGGCCATGCCGCCCTGGCCCAGCGGGCACAACACGCTGTAGCGGTCCAGCATGAACGGGATGAAACCCGTGGGCTCCGGCATGACCATGGCGTGGGTGACTGTGAGGGCCTTGGTGCACTTCATGTCAACCGGCGTGGCCGCCTTTTGGGCGGTGGTGCACCGGCTCCTACATCTGGCCCTGGCGCTGTGGTGACGGTGCGCGCTCCGGAGGTTGGGGCCATGGTGATTTGCGGGCTATGACGGGGGACTCGGGGTATCCATAGGCGTTGGTTGCAGCGGTCTGGAGAGAGCATGGGCGCGCAGAAGACGGTGTTGGGGATTGATTTTGGGACCACCAACACGTCTGCGGCGTACGTGGACGCCAAGGGCGGCATCCAGATGGTCCCCGTCACCGAGGTGGACACCGCACTTCCCACCGTCATCTGGTTTGCCGGCCGGGACAAATTTGTCATTGGGTCCCAGGCGCGTGAGCGCATCCTGGATGATGGCGCCAACACCATCTTTGGATTCAAACGTTTCCTGGGGCGGCCGTTCAAGAGTGAATTTGTCAGCCGCGTGCGGGACCGCTTCCCGTACAAGATTGTGGAAGGTGACGACGGGACAGCGGCGGTTGAGGTGCATGGGCAGGTGCGCACCACCAAGGAGCTGGCGTTTCTGGTCATCCAACGCATGGTGGAGCTGGCGCAGGCGCACCTGGGGCGGGACGTGGATGAGGTGGTGCTGAGTGTTCCCACCCACTACGGCTACCGCCAACGCACGGCCATACGCACCGCGGCAGAGATGGCGGGGCTGGACGTTCGCGCGCTGGTCAATGAGCCCACGGCGGCGGCGCTCTATTTCTCCCGCCAGCACACGCCCCCCAAGACCGCGCTGGTGTTTGACCTGGGTGGCGGCACCTTTGACGTCACGCTCATCCAGGTGCAGGGCAGCCTGGTGAAGGTGCTGGGCAGCGGCGGGGACGCGTTTCTGGGCGGTGCGGATTTTGACGAGCGGATGGCGGCCTATTTTGCGCAGCGTTTTGAGCGGGACAAGGGTGTGTCCCTGGCCGGGCAGAAGGTGGTGATGCAGCGGCTCATCTTTGCGTGTGAAACCGCCAAGATGTTGTTGAGCGCCGAGGAGGACGCCAAGGTTCGGGTCATGTTTGCCGCAGAAAAAGACGGCCGCCCGCTGGACCTGGAATACCCCATCAACCGGGACATGTTTGAGATGTTGGTGGCCCCGCTCATTGAGCGCTCCATTGCGCCGTGTGATGAGCTGCTCAAGCGCGTGGGCAAGACACCCCAGGATGTGGACGAGCTCATCCTGGTGGGCCGCCAGACCCGCACGCCCGCATTGCGCCGGCGGTTGTACGGCGTGTTCAAGGGCGACCCCAACCGCAGCCTTCGGCCGGAATTGTCCGTCCCGTCTGGCGCGGCACTGTTGGGAACGCTGTTGGATGACATTGCCGGCCCGCCGCTCATTGACGTGGTGTCCATCCCCATCTGGGTCATGGCCCCCGGCGCACCGCCCAAAGAAGCCATCAAGGCCAACACCGCGGTGCCCAGCGTGGGACGGGTGCAGCTGGAGTTTGCGCCCAACATGCCGGGCATGGTGCTGCTCTATGAGGCGTTGGATGCCGGAAGCCTGGAGCGGGACGTGCTTGGCAGCGTCAGGATTGACCCCGCGTTTCTGGCGGCCAACCCCGGACCGGTGACGCTGGAAGTCACCATGCAGCAGACTTTCACCGTGGACGTGAGTGTTCGCGGGTCTGGCGGTGGGAGGGAGAAGTTGTCCATCACGCCCCCCAAGGCCAAGAAGTAGCGCCAATGCCCGTGGTCCCCCGCCCGCTGGGGCAACACATCCACTACCGCGTGGAAGGAACGCGCGGCCCGGTGGTGGTGCTCATCCAGGGCATGGTGTTGTCCAGCCGCTACTGGATGGGCGTGCCCGGCACGCTGGCGGGGGACTATCGCGTGTTGCTGGTGGACAACCGCGGGACCGGGCAGTCCAGCCGGCCCATCTTTCCGTTCACCATCCCGGAGATGGCGGCGGATGTGCTGGCGGTGATGGACCACGCGGGCGTGGACCGCGCCACGGTGGTGGGCATCAGCCTGGGCGGGATGGTTGCCCAGCAGCTGGCGTTGCTGGCCCCTCAGCGGTTGACTGGCCTGGCGCTGTTGGCCACCACGCCGGGCGTGCCCCACGGCACCATCCCGTCACTCCATGCGTTGTCCACGTTGTTGACGCTGCCGTTGATGCCGGCGGGCGCTTCCACAATGGCCCTCAACCGGCTGTTCCTCACGCCGGACACCCTGCCGCGCGCCGCCGAATATTTTCACGGCTGGGGAAACCTGCTGCGCGAGGACCCCATCCAACCCCTCACGTTCACCCAGCACCTGGGCGCGGCCGCGCTGCACAGCACCGGGTTCTTTTTACCGCGCTTGCGCGTGCCCACTGTGGTCATGGCGGGGGATGGGGATGCGCTCATTCCGTGTGAAAACAGCCGCACGCTGGCGCGGTTGATTCCCGGCGCACGGCTGGAGCTTCTGGCTGGCGTGGGACACGCGCTCTACAACATGGACCCCACCGCGGTGCGGCGCGTGGTGGATGTATTGAACAAAACAACCGCGGCGCCGTGAAGTTTCGTTGGTGTCGTCGAAGCCGGCCTCCGGGCCGGCTTGGCGCCCTTGTTGCCCGCGGCTTAAGCCGCCGGGCCCGTTAAAGAATGACAAGAAATGCCAAGCGCACGCCTCCGTGAGGAAGCCAATTTTGCTCAATGGCAGTTGGCGCACCCGGGGTTGGCGTAGCTGCGGAACGTGAACCCGTTGCGGGTCTCACCCTGGTGGCGCTGCTCTTCCCGGCTGCGGCTGTGTTTATGGCACTTGAGACACGCGTACTGGTTGAAGTCCACGCCCCAGGGTTTGTCCGTCCGGTACGCGGTCAACACCAGGTTGTTCTTGGCGTTGTCCTGTCCGGTGGCGTTGGCGCACGCGGTGTTGGCCAGGCACGCGGTGAGGTTGCTGTGGCACTCCAGGCACTTGGACCCTTCATGGCTGGATGAGAACGCCGAGTGTTGCGCCAGCCGCTGGACCTGGCTGTCCGCGTGGCACGCCTTGCACATGGTGGAGTTGGTGTAGACGTCCCGGATGCGGTTGGTGGGATGGGACGTGGCCAGCGACGGAAGAACGGCCGTGGGAATGCCGTTGTTCTGGTGGCATTCAAAGCAGAGGTTCTGCGTGCGGTCCACGCGGCTGGCGTGACAGGCGCTGCAACTGGTCTGTCCGGCGTTCACCTCGGCCATGTACGCCGCTGATGCGTGCGCCGAGCCCGCGGCAATGGGGAAAAACGCGGTGTGGTCCATGGGGCCCACCGGCTCCGAATTGGGATGGCAATTGAAACACGCTGGTGACGTGGCCATGTAGTCCGGGATGCCGTTGTGGATTTGCGCCACGGTGGGGTTGGTGTTGACGGTGGCGGTGTGGCACTGCGCGCACAACAACTGGTTCACATCCGTCTTGGGGCCGGTGCCGTTGTGGCACTCCGAGCAGGACACCATCTGGTGCGCGCTCCCGGTGGCAATGGGGAAGCGCGTGTGATCAAAGTTTCCTGCCGGCTGTCCCTGGGGATGGCACGCCACACACTCCGGGCTGGCCCACTGGTAGCCGCTGACGCCGGCATGCGTGGTGTTCATGCGGGTCTGCCCGTGGGTGTCCTGGCCACCGGTCTGATCATGGCAGGTCACGCACCCAATGGTGGCCACCTGGAAATCTCCCGGCGTGGTGTGACACTCGGCGCAGTCCATGGTGCCACCCTTGGCGGTCAACGCGTGCGTGGTGCCGGTGTCCACCGGGAACCAGATGTGATCAATGTTCTGCAACGCCGAATTGACCGTCCCGTCGGTGTGGCACGAGATGCACACGCGCGGACTCCACACGTAGCCCATAAATCCGGCGTGGACCTCACCCATGTACGGCTGGCCGTGGACCTCACGCGTGTCACTGGCGCTCACCGGCGTATGGCACGCGGTGCACGTCAGGGAGTTCACGCGGTCCGCCTTGTTGGAGTGACATTCGGTGCACTGCAGGCCCTGGTGCTGCCCCGCACCTGACGGTGGCAACAACGGATAGATGGGCTCATGGTCAAACAACCCCGGCACTTGTGACGTGGGATGACAGCCAAAACACGCACCTGAATCAAACGCATACCCATGCCGGGACATTTCTGCGCCGTGGTCCGCGGTGGATGTGGCAGCGCTGTGGTTGCCGGTGTGGCAGCCGGTGCACGCCAACTGACGGCGGTCCAACTGGCTGGCGTGGCAGTCTGAACAGCTGAGGCCTTCCACCAACGGCGTGGCCGCGTTGTCCAGCACGTGGGACTGCCCGGGCTCCACGGGGAAGAACGTGTGGTTGATGTTCTTGGCGCCGCCCAGGTGACAGAACACGCAGGACGTGGAGTCCCACAGGTAGTCCGGGAATGTTCCGTGCGTGGGCAACATCACCGCCTGTTCATGGGCGTGACAGTCCGTGCAGGTGACATTGCGCTGGTTGAGCGGGTCCTGGTGGCAGGTGATACATTCCACCGTCACGGCGGGCACGGCATCCAGCGGGTCATCATCCACCGCGGCGCCAAGTTCATGCACGGCACCTGCGCCAATGGGGAAAAACGCATCATGTTCCATTTCCCCCGGCACCTGCGAACGCTGGTGGCACGCAAAACAGGACCGTGACTCCCACGCGTAGCCGGGCATCAGACCCATGTCGTGTTTTTCGGCCATGCGTACGTCCCCGTGGACATCCCGCGGGCCGGCACCCGTCTGGTCATCCACCGGCGTGTGGCAGGTGATGCACTGCAGAAGACGATGATCGGTTCTGGAGGTGTGACAATCCGCGCAGGTGATGGCCGCATCCCCGTGCACCGTGCCCACGCCGGTGGGGAACGCCGGGTCATGGTTCATGGTGCCCGGGACCTGCGCCTGGTTGTGGCAGTTGAAACACGCCGAAGAGGTCCAGCTGTATCCCAGTGCGGCCATGTCCGTTCCGTGGACAGCCAACATGGGGGACACCGCGTGGTCCTCCACGCCGTCACCGTTGGAGTCCCGGTGGCAAGTGGTGCACGTGACGGCACGCCGGTCCGTGTTGGAGGTGTGGCATTCCCGGCAGGTGAGCCCGTCTTCCAGCGGTGTGGCGGGATCATCGGCCGCATGCGGCGTGCCCGCGCCAGTGGGGAAGAACGTGTGGTTGAGCCGCGTCTGGCCCCCCGCGTGGCAGAACAGGCATTGCTGGCTGTTCCATTGGTAATCCGGGAAGGACCCGTGGGTGGGCTGCATCACGGCCTGCGCGTGTGCGTGGCAGCTGGTGCAGGTCACGTTGGATTGGGTGGTGGGGTCCTGGTGGCAGCTCTGGCAGGTGACCACCTCTGCGGGGAAGGCGTCATTGGGGTCATCATCAATGGCCTTGTTGAGCTCATGCACCTTGCCCACGCCAATGGGGAACAGTGCTTCATGCTGGATGACGCCGGGAATCTCGGACGCCTGGTGGCAGGTGTAACAAGCCCGGGATTCCCAAGCGTAACCGGGCAACATTCCCTGCGCGTGTTTTTCAGCCAGGCGTGCTTCCGAATGGATTTCCCGGGTGCCGTTGGGTTCCTGCTGGTGGCAGCTGATGCAGTCAATTTGCGTATGGTCGGCACGGGTGGTGTGGCAATCCACGCAGGAAGTGGGCGCATCCCCGTGCACGGTGCCGGGCGCGGTGGGGAATTCTCCCTCGTGGTCCAACAGGCCGGGCACCTGGGACTGGTCATGGCAGGTCAGGCACGCGGTGCTGTTCCAGGCGTAACCCAGGGCTCCCATGTCCGCGCCGTGGGCGGCCAGCATGGGCTCCTGCCCGTGGTCCACAAAGGAATCATTGTTGCTGTCCCGGTGACAATCCACGCACGCCACGGCGCGGCGGTCTGTGGGGGAGGTGTGGCACTCTGAACACGACAGTCCATCCAGGGCCGGCGTGGCCGAATCATCCAACGCGTGCACGCTTCCGGCCTGCGTGGGGAAGAACGTGTGATCAATCCTCACCTGCCCACCAAAGTGGCAGAACACGCAACGCGGGGAGTCCCAGGCGTAATCCGGGATGTTCTGGTGGGTGGTTTGGGAGGCGGCCTGGTTGTGCGCATGGCACTGCGTGCAGGTCACGTTGGCCGAATTGGACGGGTCCTGGTGGCAGGTGGTGCAGGACACGCGCACGGCAGGGATGTTGTCCGTGAGGTCATCATCCACGTCGGTATCCAGCGCGTGGGTGGTTCCCATTCCAATGGGGAAGAATGTTTCATGCTGGACCTGGCCGGGCACCTGGCTGGATTGATGGCACAAATAGCAGGTGCGTGATTCGTAGTTGTAACCCACCAGCGGAACGGGCCCGTTGGGCGTGTCTGCGGTGTGCGTTTCACCCATGCGCGCCTGGCCATGCACATCACGCAGGCCGGTGCCGTCATCCACCTGGTTGTGGCAGGACAGGCAATCCAGCTGCGTGTGGTCCTGGCGGGACGTGTGGCAATCCCGGCAACTTGTTTGCGCGGTGCCGTGGATTGTTCCGGCGGCAATGGGAAACTCTGCCTCATGGTTGAGCAACCCCGGGTCCTGGCTGCGCGGGTGGCAGGACAGGCACGCGGGGGATTCCCACTTGTATCCCAGCGGCGTCATGTCTGACCCGTGGGTGATTTGCATGGGAGCGGTGGCGTGGTCTTCAAACGTGTCGTTGTTGTTGTCCCGGTGGCAACCCACGCAGGTCACCGTCTGGCGGGAGTTGCCGTTGTGGCATTCGGCGCACGCCAGAAACCCGTGGCTGGTGGCCGTATCAATGGGGAAATACCGGTCATGATCCGCACGGGCAATTTCCCCGGATTCACCTTGGGGATGGCACCGCAAGCATGACGCCGAATCATACGCGTAACCCTGCTTGCCGCGGTGCAGCTCATCCATGCCCATCAAGCCATTGCTCCCCAACTGGGAGTGTTCATGGCAGCCCACGCAGGTGAACTCCTTGAACGTGGGACGGCTTGCCTCATGGCAGGAGCTACACTGGATGGTGCCGCCGCCAGAGACGACACGTTCCAGCGCATGTGGAATGCCGGCCTGCTGCACAATGGGAAACCATTGGTGGGTGGCTGCCGTGACGCCCTGGGTGGGCACGGTGGTGGTGGTGGGCGGTTTGCAGCCCAGCAACGCCACCAGCGCAACAACCCCAAACCCCAGGCGGGACAAACCACAACGCTCAAAGGACATGGTCTGGACCCTGAACCAAACGGAACGTGACAACAAGGGTGACATTCTCCCACCAGTCCACGCGAAAAAGGGGGACAAAATCCGCCAGCCAGGGAGTACCGGGGTTGCCTGCGCACTGGCTCGATGAAACGCTGCGCGGGTGCCGTCTGCGTCTCCCATGACCAAAAAATCCAATGTCCCCGGGCTCTTCCCGTTGCTTGTGCTGTGTCTGGCGGGCTGCCCCACGTCCAATACGCCACCTCCGGACGCCGGGCTGGCGGTACCGTCGTCTTCTGCGGGCGGGTCTTCCGTGGGATCCTCCGCACCTGGCAGCAGCGTCGGCGCCGCCGTCACGTCCAGCAACGCCTCCAGCGCCGGCTCCAGCGCCGCGGTCACGTCAGCCAACAGCTCCAGCGCCGCGGTCACGTCCGCCAGCAGCTCCAGCGCCGCCGTCACGTCTGCCAACACCTCCAGCGCCGCGGTGACGTCCAGCAGCAGCGCCAGCGCAACCCATGGGCCGCTCACGGCGTGCCCCACCACCGGAGCGGCCGCCATTGTAGCCACCTCCCCGTGTGTGGTTTTTACGCCAGTGGAAGCCGGGGCAGACCCCTCCGGCGTCAACGCCGCCGACAACCACTACGCCTTGGTTCCCGGCGCCACCGCCAAAAACGCATTGGTGCTGCACATCCCCAGCAGCCTGGCCAGCCCGGCCAACCAGATCAAAGATCCCCAGTTCAATTTCTACAATGCTGCCGCGCAGGCGGGGTTCCACGTGCTGGCCCTTTCGTACCGGAACAACGGCGTATTGGGCATCACCTGTGGGGACAATGATGCGTGTTACCCGCGGGCCCGGGAGACGGTGATCACCGGCGTGGCGGTTTCCGGCGTGGCGCCATCCCTCTCAGACATGCGCCAGGACGAGGGCATCTACCAGCGCACGTTTGCGGCACTGGTCCTCTTGGACGCGGCATACCCCAACGCGGGGTGGGGACAGTTCATTGCCAACGCGTCCAGCGCCAACGCCGTGGAGCGCGTGGCCTGGGACAAGGTTGTGGCCACGGGGCATTCGCAGGGGGGCGGGCACGCGGCGTACCTGGGCAAGCTGGTGGCCTTGCGCCGCGTGGTGCAGTTGTCCTCCACGTGTGACGCCGTCAACAACGCGCCGGCCAGCTGGACATTGGCCGGCAACGGGACCTGGGCCACGTCACCCGCGCAGCGTTATGTGGGCTTTGCCGCCCCGGGGGACACCATCTGCCCGCTCCACGTGGCCATCTGGCAGGCCATGGGCATGGACCCCACGCGCAGCCTGGATGATGCACAAACGTGCGGCGCGCCGGGCAACACCCACGGCGTCACGCTGGGGTGCGTGGACAATTTTTCCCGTTGGGGCATGTTGCTGGAGTGAACACCCCCCATCCCCACCACCCGCTGCTGGACCGGTTGTGGACGTCCTATGTTGCGCAGGTTCCGCACGCCGCGCGTTTTGCGACGCTGGCGGGGACCTTTGAGAATGACCACATTGCGTTGCGCACGCTGGACCGGCCCGGCAGCGGATTGGATCTTTTTGTGGGCGTGTTTGAGCGCCTGGGTTGGCGCCCGCGTGACACCTACGCGTTCCCGGACGCGCACCTCAAGGCGGTCTACCTGTCCCAAGACGGACTGCCGCGCGTGTTTGTCTCCACGTTGGACATCCAGGCATTCCCGGTGACGGTGCGTCAGACGCTGGAACATCACCCACCGGACGAGGCGGCGCCGGATGGCTCCAACCCGGACCAGCTGGCCGCCTGGTTTTGTGCACCTGCCAGGCGACCGGCCCGCGCGGCGTGGGAACACGTGATGCAACACACCCAATACGGCGGCTGGGTGCTCTTGTTTGGGCGTATGGTGAACCACTTCACCGCGCGTGTGGATGACGTGGAGGCGTGGCAGCGCCGCTTGCTGGCTGCCGGTGTGCCCATGAAAGCGGAGATTGAAGGCGCGGTGCTGGCCCCCGGCGTGGCGGGGTTGCGGCAAACGGCCACCCATGCGGCCAACGTGGACGTCACGCTGGGGGATGGCGGCACCGTCAACACGCCCTACGCGTATTTTGAGATTGCACAGCGCCAGGGTGGATTTGACGGGTTTCTCACCCCGCAGGCACGGCAGTTGTTTGAGATGACCCGGCCGCGCTGATTGGGGACAAGGTGCACCTTGAGTGCCGAGCCCCAATGGCACTACCTGCGTGGGCATGAACCTCTCCTCACGCACGCTCCCGTGGTTGTTGACCCTCCCGCCGGTGGTCATCCTGGCCGCCGCACCCGCAGCGGCACCCACCGCAAAATATGACCCGGGCCCCTTGGCCGTGGCGGACGTGGTGAAAAAGCCCGACGCCACCGCCATCCAGCAGATTGTGGGTCTGGCCAAACAGACCGGCATCAAGGAAATCCGCCGCGGGGGTGCAGCGGAGAAGCTGTTGTGGTCCGCCACGGACGCCAAGACCGACACGCTTGCCGCCAGCGAGCGCCATGAACGTGTGGCGCTCTACGCGTTGGTGCAGCGCGCGGGGATGGCCGGCGTGGAAGGGGACATCCTGGTTCCCGGCGCGGATGGTGCGCGCATTCCGGTGACCATCCTGTGGGAAGTGTCTGGCGTGGTCAGCGTGACCAGCGGCCCGCCCGTCAAAGAGCTGCTCAAGTCTGACGTCACCGCGGCGGACGTTCAGGCCAAATACGGCGTGGGCCCGTTTACTGCTCAAGGCACGGCCTGGAAGCCGCAGGAGATTGCCGCGGTGGGCCAGGCGTTGTCCCTGCTCACCAAAGAAGAGCTGGCATTGGCGCAGGGCTTTGGATTCCACCGCCTGGTCACCGGCCCGCCAAGCCGGCGCGCGCATTACCACCGTCAGGACAGCGGCATGACCATTGACGTGTTTGACACGTGTTTCATCCCGGACACCGAGGCGTTCATTGGACCGGTGGACGCGCCGGTGGCGGATTCGGTGGGCATCCTGCTGCATGAGTTTGCGCACGCCATCTCCGACCACCACGGCCGCCAGAACGCCATCAAGGCAAACACGCTGGTGGCGGAGTTCAAGGCGCTGCAGGAGAAACAGAAGGCCTCCCCCACGCCGGAAGGAAAGGCTGAACTCAAGGCCAAGTTTGAAGCCGCCGGGACGCTGCGCAAGCAGAACAACGCCATGGACATGGCGCAGCTCAAAAAGACCCGTGCCGCCGAACGTGCCTTTGCCGCGGTGTTGGACCCCAAGGTGTCCGTCACCGCCTACGGGCGCACCACCACGGATGAAAACCTGGCCGAAGCGTTCCGCCTCTACAAAGCGGACCCCGCGGCACTCACGCGCATTGCGCCAGCGGCACTGGAATGGTTCAAGGCCGGCAACCTGGCCACCGTGGCTGCAAAGCCCCTGGAGTGAGGCAACCCCTCAGCGCTTGCGGGTTGGGGCTGCTGGCGGCGGGGGAGGCTTCTTCACGGCGTCATCTTTGTCCTCCCCCACATCCGGACTGTTGAGCGCGCTCTCAAATGCCGCGGCAATCTCATCCGGGGTGACCCGTTTGGGTTTTGGCGCCGCCGCTGGTTTGTCCTTCCTGGCCGCGTTCATGCCGGCACCTCGGGCGCGCTGGCGGCAAGCTCGCGCACCGCCTCCGAATACACCGCGCGCGGCACCTTTCCCTCGCCAAACAGGCGCGTGGCGGTCTGGGCGTATGCCAACAGCGCGCGCGTCTCATCCACGTGCACCTCTGGCAGCGTGGCAAGCCGCACCGCGCGGTTGGTCTCCACGCCGTCCTGGTAGGTGGTCTTGCTGTTGTCAATGATGACCAGGTTGACCAGCCCCGCTTCTTTGGCCGCCAGGAACTGCGGCGAGCGCGTGAATTCATCCATGGTGCGCGCGCCCTCAACATAGGAACGCACAAACTCCTTGCCTGGCACCAGCCGCCCGGAAATGGCCGCGCGGCCGAACTGATCCCCCACGCGCAGCCCGGGGTCATTGTGCACATAGACAAACGTGACGGGGATGTTGCGCTTCTGACACTGCGCAAGAATCCAGGCATTGTCCGTGGCGTGCTGCTCGCCGGCGGCGTCAAACGTGGCGCCGTGCTGCGCAATGCGTTCCACCACGCTCTTGAGCTTGGGATCCTGGTCCGCAATTTTGTGCAGCGAGCCTTTCCCTGCCACGCAGCCACCACACGTGACCATGACCTGTGCGGCAGGGTCTTTTTCAATTTCATCCAGCCGCTGCAGGAAGGCCTGCTTCACCACCGCGTGCGCCACCTGATGCAACGCACTGTTGTACGTCCCGCGGAACGCCTTGGTGGCCGCTTTCTCCTCGGGGCCGGCGGCCTTGAACGCAGCGTCCGGCTGCCAGGATGGAAACAGTTGTTTGGCGCCGTCTGTCTCAAAGATCTGCTGGGACGGTGAAACGTATTTTGCGCGGTATTCCGCCACCAGGGCCGCGGGGTCCGCCTGGTAGGCCCGGATGAACGCCTGCTCCACCGCGCGCACATGTGCTGGTGCCACGCCAAGAAGGGGAATCTCAAAACGCCCATTGTGCAGGACGGCCGTGTTGGGCAACCCATTGTCCCCGGAGACACCGCGTTCTGCCTTGACCTGGAGTTGTCCCTTGGGGACGGGCAGCAACACGTCCGGCAACAAACCTGCGGGGTTGAGACCCCAGGCCTGCGCGTTGTTGGCCTGTTGCGCGGCGGTGTGGCGCAACATCACCGGGCCTTGCGCGTTGATGGGCTTGTGGGCGTGCGTTGCCCGGTCCACGCGCGAATCCACGACGGAGGATGTGGTGTTCTTTGCGGCAGCGTACGCGCTTGATGCGGGTTGTTTGCCGGGCTTTGTGTTTGCGGCCCCGGACTTCTCCGGCGTCACCACGGCCTTGGACGGCGCGGTGGTGGCGGGGAGGATGGTCCTGTGGGAGCGCGGGGCGGTCTTCATGGGTGAACGGGGAGACTCAGAATCCCATGCCCCCCACCTGCGTACGGAACGCCAGGATTTCCCCGTCCGGAGACCGCGCCGCCAGGAACACCGGCGTGCCAAAGGGCTGACGGTCAGACACCATCACCGTGGCCACCTCCCAGCCGGCAAACCGGTCCTTGAGCGTGCGCACCGCCTTGGCTCCGGCGTCATCCTGCTGCGCCTCCTCCAGGTCCTTCCAGCCGCGCGCGTTGAGCGGCTGGAAATCAAACACGTCAGACGCCAGTTGTTTCTCCACGTTGAAACCAAACGCGGTGAGGAAGGACCGGGCGTCCAGCTTGTCCACCGGGCCCTTGCGGCTGGTGAAGGTGCAGGAGAGCCCCGAGTCGTCTTCGCCAAAGTGGGTCAGGGAGAGGTTGGGCGCCAGCTCCTTGAGTTCCTTGATGAGCGCCTTGTTGTTGCCGGCATCCGTCTTGGACACCGGGATGGGCCCGTACCACGCGTTGACCTGCGTCCCGTCCGGGCGTGGCATGCCGCCGTGGACGTTGAGGAAGAACTGGTCCTTCTTGGGGTCAAACCACGCGGTCTTGCCCGGCGCGTCCATGAGACCCGGCGGGTAGGGGATGGACACCTGGAACAGACCCGTGGTGCTGGGCTTCTTGGGCAAGAGTTTGTCATGCCAGTTGGTGGACGTCAGCGCGTTTTGCACCTGGCCCAGGACCGTGGCGGCGTTGTCTCCGGCGGGGATGCGCGAGGCGACAAAAAAGTTGTTGAACGCGGTGCGTGCCTCCGCCGTGAGGTGTGGGGCGCCGGGATGGCCCATGGGCGGCGGGTGGCCGGTGCCTGGGCGCGGGGTGGAACGTTCGTAGAGTTCCACAATCTTCTTGGCCTCGGCCGGGGTGACCGGGTCCTTCTTCCCCGTGGAAGCCGTGGTGGCGGCGTCAATGACACTCTTGGCCTCCGCCTTGGTGATGACGGCATCCTTGGAGACACGCTTGATGGCGGATTCAACGCGGCTGACGGTCATGGAAGGCTCCCCGGTTTGAGTGCGGGGTGGCGTAGCACAGCAACCAGCGGGCGGAGAGTTGTGGCGTCCTTGCGCGCGGTGTGGTGCGTCATGGTGCCGGTGGGAGGCGGTGGACCAAGGGCCCGGTGCGGCCCACCAGCTCACACTGCATCCCGTCACGCCGGGCTCCACAGAGTGTCGCCCTCCCTGGTGGTTCACCTGGTCGTTGGAAGATCCAGCAGGAGGTGATGCTGGCCTCCTGCCGGCGGACCTTACAGTTGCTTGCGCGCCAACCGCAGGCTGTTGAGCACCACGCTCACCGATGAGAACGCCATGGCCAGGCTGGCCAGCATGGGACCACCGTACGCATCCAGCAATCCAAATGCCGCCAGTGGAATGCACAACACGTTGTACCCAAACGCCCACGCCAGGTTCTGCCGGATGATGGACAGCGTGGCGCGGGACAACGCCATCGCATCCGCCACCGCATGCAGCGAGGGACGCAGCAGCGTCACACCCGCGGCCTGTTTGGCCACATCCGCGCCGGCTCCCATGGCCAGGCCCACATCCGCCAGGGCCAGCGCGGGCGCATCATTGATGCCGTCCCCCACCATGCCCACCACGTGGCCCTTGGCCTTCAACGCGGTGACCGTGCGGGCTTTGTCCTCGGGCTGCGCATCCGCCTGGACCGAACCCTCGGGCAGGCCCACCTCACGTGCCACCAGCCGCGCGGTGGTCTCATGGTCACCGGTGACCATGCGCAGCGTCATGCCCATGCCCATCAACCGTTGGACCGCTGCCGCGCTGTCCGGGTGCACCACGTCCTTCACCGCCACCACACCCAGCACCTGGTCATCCCGGGACACAAAGACCAGCGTGGCCGCCGCGGTGGCCTGCGCGTCCACCCAGGCCTCCAGTGGCCCCGGCATGGCACGGCCAAAGGTCACCAACCCGCGGCCGCCCACCTTGACCAACGCCCCGTCCACCTTGCCCGTGACCCCGCGCCCCACCTGGTTGATGACGTCGGTGGCGGGCCCAACTGTCATGCCCCGGGTGCGCGCTGCATTCACCAACGCCGTGGCCAACGGGTGCGAACTCTGGGCTTCCACTGCCGCGGCAACCGCCAGCACCGTCGTCTCGTCCACGCCGGGCGCGGGCATCACCGCCACCACGGCCGGCTTGCCCATGGTGATGGTGCCGGTCTTGTCCAACACCAGCGCGTTGAGCGCACCCGCGCGTTCCAGGCTGGCCGCATCCCGGATGAGGATGCCCAGGCGTGCTGCGCGTCCGGTGCCCACCATCAACGCCGTGGGCGTGGCCAGGCCCAACGCGCACGGGCAGGCAATCACCAGCACGCTCACCGCATGGATGAGCGCCAGCGTGGCGTCCCCTGAAGTGGCGTACCACCCCACAAACGTGACCACCGCCAGCACCATCACCACCGGCACAAACACACCGCTGACCTGGTCCGCCAGCCGCTGGATGGGCACCTTGGTGGTCTGCGCGTCTTCCACCAGGCGGATGATGTGGGCCAGCGCGGTGTGTTCGCCCACGGCGGTGGCGCGCATGGTGATGCTGCCATCCCCGTTGATGGTGCCCGCGCTCAGCTTGGATTGCGGCCGTTTGTGCGCGGGCATGGACTCCCCGGTGAGCATGCTCTCGTCCACGGTGGATTCTCCCTGGAGCAGCACGCCGTCCACCGGGACCTTGTCTCCCGCCAACACCCGCAACGTCTCCCCCACCGCCACGTCCGTGGCGCGCACCAACATCTCCACGCCGTTGCGAACCACCCTGGCCATCACCGGCCGCAGGTCCAGCAGCGCCTTGATGGAAGACGCCGCGCGTTGTTTGGCGCGCTCCTCCAGAAACCGCCCCAGCAGAATGAGCGTGACAATGACGCTGGCCGTCTCAAAGTAGAGATGCCCATGCTGCGCATGCCCGCCCAGCACCTGCCAGAGTGAAAACGCGTAGGCCGCAAAACTCCCCAACGCCACCAGCGTGTCCATTCCGGCGGTGAAGTGCCGCGCCTGCCGCAACGCCACCACAAAAAAATGCCGGCCAAAAAAGAACGTGACCACCGTGGTGAGCACCGCTTGCAGCCACGCACTTCCGGCAAACGTGATCCCGGCCATGGAGATCACAAACACCGGGGCGGTGAGCAGCGCCGCGCCCAGCAGGTTGACATGCGCCTGGGACCAGACCGGCTTCACCTCCTCCGCCACCGCCGCCCCCGGCGCGGCTGGTTCACCGGCGTGGTCCGTTGACGCCGGCGCAGCGGCCTTGGGCTCTTCTGCCACGCCGTAACCCAAGCCCGTCACGGCCAGCGCCAGCGTCTGGCGCGCCACCGGTGATGCCAGGTTCACGCGCGCCGCACCGGTGGCCAGGTTCACCGTGGCGTCGGTCACGCCGGGCACTGCCTTGAGGGCCTTCTCCACGTGCGCCACGCAACTGGCGCACGTCATTCCGGTCACCTGCAGGGTTTGCGGGTCCACCACCACCGGCGCCGGAGGGACCAGCGTGTAACCCGCGTTGTGCACCGCGGTGATCAATGCGGCGTTGGTCACCGTGGCATCCCCCGCCACACGCGCCTGGTGCGTGGCCAGGTTGACGGTGGCATCCCGCACGCCGGGAACAGCCTTGAGCGCCTTTTCCACGTGGGCCACGCAGCTGGCGCAGCTGAGGCCTTCCACCTCAAACGTCCGGTCTGGGACGGGGGTGGCGTGGGATGGGTCAACAGTGGCGGCGGAAACGTCCATGGCCCTGACAACATGCTGCGCAGCACCAGGCCGCGCAACCCGCACCAACATGCTCAGGTTATGCAAATCACGCATCTGTTGCGCAACGGCGTTCAGGCGCGCGCGCCGCCGGGCACATTCTGGAACGCCAGCGGGCTGAAACCCAGGCGCAGGTAGGCTTCGTCCCAGCGCCGCTCCAGGTCCACGTCAAACAAGAGCGCGTGGTCAAAATCTGAATACAACCAGCTGCCACGCTGGATTTCCCCATGCAGCTGCCCGGGACCCCAGCCGGCATAACCCAGCAACAGCTCAAAACGTCCCCGCAGCTCCCCGCGCGCGGCCGCCGAAAGGATGTCCTTGGACGGCGACAGACTCAGCCGCGGGCTGACCTGGACACCTTCGCCCAGGGGCTTGTTCTCGTCGTGTTCGTAGAGGACAAATCCGGTGGAGTTGCTCACCGGGCCACCCACCAGCACCGGACGGTCCGCGGTTTTGGGTTCAATCTCCAGTTCCTTGAGCAACGTGTGCAGCATGATGTTGCTCTTGCGGTTCACCACAAAACCCAGCGCACCGTTTTCATCATGCAGTGCCATGAGCACCAGCGTGTGGTCAAAGTTGGGGTCCCCCAAAGGCGGCGGAGCCACCAGGAAGCCCGGGACCAGGTTGCCGTTGCCGTCGTTGGGGTCCGTCATGGAGGGACTGTACCGCACGCCGTGGCCTCAGGCACGTTGCCGCGGGGGACATGTGGCGCCGGTGTGGGTGTGGGCAATGCCGCCAACCACGACGGGGCGGGGTTGCGCATGTGGGTGCCTCACGCCACAAGGCTGGGTATGAACCAGACGTCCCAGGTCCTTGCCGCGCTGTTGTTGGGTGTCACCTCCGCGCATGCCGCCACGCCCAAGGTGGTCCTTGACCCGCCGGGACATGCACAAGCCGTTGCCTCCACGGTGGAGTTCCTCCCAAGGCCCACGGTGGGCTCAAAACAGATCCGGCGGGACCGCGCGGTGGTGACCGTGGATGCCCAGGGCGCGGGCCAGCAACCGGCACTGCAGGTGGGCGCGGGTGACGTGGTGCTGGTGCGCCAGCTGGGCGGAAGCTGGACGGTGGACCAGCGCAGCATTGCGCCGGTGGGCGCGGCTGGACACCTGACGGAAACGGCCTTGCACCGGGATTGGGGTCACCGCCGTGAGGTGCCCACGCTGCCGTTTGGGCGGCTGTTGCTGCGGGTGGGCGGCGGAGCCTGGGTGGATGCGTTGGGCGCGCCCGCGCTGCGCCTGCGGGTGGGTGGGCCATTGGAGCTGCGCATCAATGATGATGGGGGTTCCCTGGCGGACAACGCCGGCGCGCTGGAGGTGGAGGTTGTGGTGGAACGCCGGGGTGCCGCCGTGAAGGTGGGCAGCTGTGACGCCGTCAAGATGGAGTTCCAGACGCGCCTTGAGGGGCTGGATGTGGCCTGTCAGACGGATGCGGAGTGTGGCCTGTTGCCGGGGTTCAACCCGTGTTTGCAGCCGGTTGCCGCGCGGGCCGTGGGCTCCAACCCGCCACAGCTGGCCATGGACCCGCTGCGGCGCCAGGCGTGGGAGGTTTGCGGTTTTGTCCCGCCGCCGTGTGCGCTGGCGCCCGCCGCCGCGCGGTGTGAGCAGCGCCGCTGTGTGGTGGTGGCGGCGGAAATGACAACGCCGTCACCCGCACCTCCCAGACCAGCGGCAGACTGCACCGGACGCACCTGTGGTCCCGGGCAACGTTGCGTGATGCATCAGGTGCACTGCGCCACAGCACCCTGCCCGCCCATGCCCATGTGTGTGCCGCAGTGACGGCTGACGCCGCAGGGGCAAGGGGATACAAACGCCCCCCAACGCCATGACCACCCTGGACCTGGAGTGCAAGGACACCATTGCCGCGCTGCTCACCGGCAGCGGTGACGGCGTCATCAACGTGGTTCGCATCAGCGGGGCGGCCGCGGTGGACGTACGGGACCGGGTGTTTGTGAAACACAAGGGTGGGCCGCACAAAAACGGGGTGATGCACCTGGGTCACGCCAACTGTGCCGGCGTTCCCATGGAGGCGTTGTGCGTGACCTTTGGCGGGACCCGCACGTTCACCGGCGAGCCGTGCGTGGAGCTGCACGGCATGGGCGGACGCATCAACGCCGCGCGGTTGCTGGACGCGGTGCTGGGTGGCGGCGCGCGGCAGGCCATGCCCGGCGAGTTTTCCCTGCGCGCGTTTTTGCACGGGCGGCTGAGCCTGGACCAGGCCGAGGCCGTGGCGGCGTTGTTGACGGCGCAGTCCACGCAGGCGGCGGTGGCGGCCACGCGCCTGCGGGAAGGTGTGCTGGCCCGCGCGCTGGAACCGCTGCGGGAAAGCGTGCTTTCGCTTCTGGCGGAGACCGAGGCGTACCTGGACTTCCCTGACGACGGACTTCCGCCGCAACGGGTGGCGGCACAGCGGGCCATGGCGTTGGACGTGGCCGACAGCCTCCTCAGCCTCTTGCGTGGACATGAGCGCACCCGCCGCATGCTGGAAGGCGCACGCGTGGTGTTGTGGGGGGCCCCCAACGCCGGGAAGTCCACGCTGCTCAACGTGTTGTGCGGCGAGGCGCGCGCCATTGTGGACGAGGTGCCGGGCACCACGCGGGACGTGGTGGAGGCCCATGTGTTGTGGGGCGGGATGCCCATCACGCTGTTGGATACCGCGGGGGTGCGTGACGCCACCGGGCGCGTGGAGCAGGAAGGCATCCGCCGCAGCCAGGAGGCCGCCGCCAAGGCGGACCTGGTGCTGTATTGCATCTCCGCCGACACGCGGAGTGAATCTTTGTTGGATCCTCCCGCGGGCGTGCCGGTGCTGGTGGTGGAGACCAAGGGAGACCTGGCCAGCAAGTGGGGCGCCGCACCCGCAGCCGCGCGGCACCTGGGCACCGAAAGTCTGACGGTGAGCGCGCTGGTTGGAGAGGGCATGGAGACACTTCGCGCCAGGATGGAAGACCGCTTGGGAGGCATGCGTCCGGATGGTGACGTGGTCACCGCCACCGCGCGGCAGGGTGAATTGCTCACGTTGGCCGCGGAGGGCCTGAAGGCGGCCATGGCGGCGCGGGATGTACGTGACCCGGAAGAGGTGATTGCCGAACACCTGCGGCAGGCCGCCCGCTGTCTGGGTGAGGTGAGCGGCCGCGCCATGCCCCCCGAGGAAGTGTTGGGGGTGATCTTTTCGCGGTTCTGTATCGGGAAGTAGCGGGCCGGCTGGGATGCTCAGCGTCCCGGCGCGGGCGGCTGCGCTGCATCGGTGACGGCGGAAAACTCGCGCACAAACCGCCGCACAATGGCCTGCTCGGCGGCATGGCGTTCGGTGGCCCAGGAGGCAAAACGCAACACCAGGTCCACGCGGCCGGGCTCACGCAAATGCCAGCTCACTTCCGGTTCAAAGCTGGGCACCGGCAGACCCCAGGTCTTGAAGAACTGTTCCCAGCGCTCCTTCATGTTGCGCTGCCGTCCGGTTTCCGCGCGCGCGGCGTCCAGCAGCAAAGACTCGGCGCGCGGGAGGTCATCCGTCAGGTTGAGAGGCACGCGCACCGCGTGGAAGACGTGGTTGTCTCCAAAGCTCTCATTGAGGATGGGACCGTTGAGGAACACCGCGTTGGGGAGCACCACGCTGCGGCCGGTCTGGGTGTGGCCTTCATGTGTGGGGGTGAGCTCCAACAACGTGGTGGTGAGGAAGCTCCCGTCAATGACCACGCCACGGTGACCGGCCACCTCAATGCGGTCCCCCACGGAGAACGCCCGTGACGACGCGCGGTAGAACGCACCGGACAGACACAGGATGAGTTCCTTGGTGGCAATCACAATGGCCGCCGCAATGGCCACAATGGAGAGTGCCAGGCTGCGCAGCTCGGCGCTCCAGATGACCACCATTCCAAAAGCCAGCACCACCAGCGCACCGTTGCGCGCATTCACAATCCAGCGCCGCAGCGTCTCCGGCGGAACATCCGTCTTGGAACGCAGGCGGCGCACCACGGTGGTGCGCACCGCCAGCATCACCAACAGCAACAAGGCGGTGGCCAACGCGTTTCTGACCAACTCACTGTCCGTCAACAGGGAATGCCATGGCATGGCGCCACCAAAACGACGCGCGGGCCGTCCTTGTCAACTGGTGGCCCCACGCCGCCACGCTGCCTAGACTGCGCTGCATGGGCTTCATCATGGCGGGCGTGGTGGTGGTTCTGGACGCCGCGCTTCTGGTGGGAGTGATGGTGCGCACGCCCGGCCCCGCCGGGCGCATCCACGCGGCGTGGACGTGTTGGGTGCTGGCATTGGCGTGGGTGATTGCGTGGCGGTGGCAGGCCCGCCGGGAGACCGGGATGTTCCCGGGGCTGGAAGCAGCTGTGCTCAACGCGGGGCACCAGGTGTTGTGCGGCAGCATGGGCCTGGCCCTGGCGCTGTGGGCGGCGTGGGATGGGCTGGACCGCGCTGCGCTGCTCCCGCTGGTGTTGTGTGGTGCCCTGGTGGGCCACCTTGGAACTTCCGCGTGGGCCGAGTTGGCTGACGACCATGCACTGGGTGCGCGTTGGCGCGTGGACCGCCCACCCATGCGGCTTTCCACCATCAACCGCGAGTATGACCCGCACGTGGAGCGTCCTCTGGCGCTTGCCCGGTACGCACTGCTGGCGTTGACGGCGGTGGTTGCTGCTGTTCCTTCGTGGACGGACTCGGTCCCGTCCTGGGCCAGCGCGGGCGCCTGCTTCACGCTGGCGGTTGTTGCGCTCCCGGTCTTCCTGTTGGTTCCCCGCCGTTGGCCAACCTCCAGAGTGTATCACCCTGACGTCAAGCGGCTGCGCTACGGCGCGGTGGCGTTGTCGGTGGTCCTGTGTGGTGGGTGGATTGGAGCGCTTGGCGCACTGGCGCACGCGTTGTCGTACGGCGTCACGGTGCCTGCCATGGTGGTCGCGCTGGGCTGTCTGGCCACCACGGCGGTGTTGGTGGCGTCGGAGGTTCGCGCGATTGGACTTTCACGGACCCGTGCGCGCGCCATGCCGCAATCCCACTGGACCTCCCCGGACCTGGTGGTCTGGTAGCGGGACGGTGTTTCACAGCACCGGCGTGGCCGGGTATTCCTCCAGACGCGCCCGCCAATGTTCCGCCTGGTTCACGTAGCGCAGGTGCTGCGGAACATCCCGCAGCGTCACGCCATCCAGCCGGTTGGTGAGGCATACGGCCGCGCCGCCACCGCTGCGGAACAGCGTGTCCAGGTCCAGTTCCACCACGCGCAGTCCCAGGTCCCGCCACACTTCAAAGACGTCTGCCTGCAGGCCGCGTGGTGCCAACACCGTGTTGCGCACCTGCAACGCATTTGTGGCGTACGCACGTGACGCCCCTGCGGCAATGGTCACCACCGCATGCGGTGCCACAAACGCACGCAACTGCTCCAACCCGTCACCCAACAGCGCTTCCGGACACACCAGGACGGTGACGCGGGTCCCATCCACGGCGTGGTACGCGCCAAGAAAGGTGTTGCCGTGGAACCACGGGTCCGCCTTGAAGCGCAGCTGGATGTGCTGGGCTGACAACGCCGGAGCAATGACGCTGTACGCCTCGGCGGTGGTGCGCGCGTGCGGCCCCTCTCCAACGGTGTGGATGAGCCGCTGCGCATCCACGCGAATCACATCCCCCTGCCCCTCCCACAGCCCCGGCGCCGCGCGCGTCTCAAAACCAAGCGCGGCGTAGAAACCCGCGAGCAACATGGATTCGGCCGCGCGGTGCGCGGGTTTCATGCGCGGAAGGAACACGCCCACGCGCCCGTTCCCGTCAAGAAACGAGTGACCCGCCTCCGCCACATAGGGAAGACCGGTGAGATTGTCCTGGGGTGGCGGCGGCAGCACCACCACGTGACCGCCGGCCTCCTCAATGGCGTTGGCAATGGAGAGCCAGTCCTGGAGCGCACCACGCGGCGTGGGTGGCGTGGTGCTGGCCGCAGAAAGGAAGTTGGCCTTCCCACGCAGCCCCCAATCCGGCCGCGGCGGTGACATCAGGAACAGTGGTTCGTGTGTGGTCATTTCATTCCCCCGCCAGGATCAGGGCTGAGTGTTCATCACGGCGGATTGGCCGCCACCAGCTCCAACGTTGCACCCAGCACCACCCGAAGCCCGCGCGCCACATCGTCCACATGGGCACGTTCGTTCTTCCCGTGCATGGACCGCAGCTGGTCACGTCCCACCACAAACGGCGTAAACCCGTACGCCTTCACCCCGCGGGCGCGCAGCGGAACGCTGTCACTGTACAAGGGACCCATCACCGGAGCAGCCACGGCGTGGGACATGCCATCCACTGCGTGCGCCGCCAGTGCGGCAAACAGCGGGTCTCCTTCCCAGTCACTGCCGGTGCCCACCGCCTGGTGCAGGACCTCCAGGGTGACATTGTCGTCGTTGATGACGGTCTTCAGCGTGGCCAGGATGTCTTCCGGTTTGACGCCGGGCAACAACCGGATGTCCAGCTGGGCGTACACTTCAGACGGAACCACGTTGGGCTGTTTTGCACCGCCAAAGCCGGTCACCTGCACCGTGTTGAGCACCGCACCGCGCATCATTGGGTCGCGCTGTGCGTACTGCACCAGCCCCTGGCGCGTGAGCGCGGGACGCGGCAGCAACCAACCAGCCCAACCACCGCGGTGCAGCCCCACGCGCGCCAACAGCTCCGGATAGGACGCGTGAACCGCGGGCTCCAGGTCATGCGCCTTGACCCGCTCCACCGCCGCCAACAACCGCGCCGGCGCGCGCCCCGGCGTCTCCACGCTGCCATGCCCGCTCTCGCCGTGGGCCACCATCCTGACCCACAGCACACCCTTTTCTGCCACGCTGATGGTGAACACCGTTTGCCCGGGGAAGAACATGTCCTGGATGCCCATGCCGCCTTCATTGAGCACGTGGCCACAGCGCAGTTTGTCCCAGTGTTTGTCCAACAGGAACGCCATGCCCTGGTTGTCCACCTCTTCATCCGGCACGCCCAGCAACACCACGCTGCGTTTCAACGGAACCGCCAGGCGCTTGAGCCAGCGCAGCGTTTGAAGCTGCAGCACGCCCAGGCCCTTCATGTCCAACGCGCCCCGTCCCCAGATGAACCCCGCGCCGTCGCGCGCACCGGAAAATGGTCCACGGTCCGCCGGCCATTGCGCGGGCTCGGCGGTGGCCACGTCCATGTGGTGCATGAGGCACAGCGGCGGTTCAGTGGAATCACGCGCATCCAGGCGGGCCACCAACGCGCCGCGCCCCGGCGTGAACTCCAGGATCTCTGACGGGATGGCGTCCGCCGCCAACAGCGCCTGGAGGTGTTGCGCGGCCAGGGTTTCATTGCCGGGCGGGTTGGACGTGTCCACGCGCAGGTAGCTTTGGAGGACCTCCACCGCTTCGGCACCGGCCTTTGCGGCGTCCACCTTGGCCAGCCACGCGCGGGCGGTTGGCGTGGGTGCGCCAAACGGTGGCGGCTCCAGGGCGCATCCCAGCAACAACAGCAGCAATGGTGCGCCACAGCGCAGAAGCAGGACCATGCGGCCTTTTACAGGGCATTGGCCGGCTGTTACAGCATTTGGTGACGCAGCTTTGGTGACGGGGTGGATGATGCGTGGCGCGGCGGTGTTGGGCCTGTTGGCGGCGGGTGGATGCGGGGACGCGGGGTTGTTGCTGTGCAACGCGCCGGGCGTGTCCAACCTGGAGCGCTGCAAAGCAGCGGATGTGGAGCCCGCGCCGGCCGAACTGGACAGCATCATCCACTTTTTGTGGCGCAACTATGAAACCGCCACGGATGTGCAACTTTCCGAGGTCATCACCAACCTCCACACCGCGGTGGAAGGGTCCACGCGCACCATGGCACTGCAGCGCAGCGTGAGTGACATGACCGCTGACGACCTGGCGGTGGTCAACATGGGCCACGTCAACCCCGCCCAGGCATCCGGAATGGTGGTGGTCACCGTCATCACCTGCACACCGGACGGCGCAGACCGGGTGGTGCGCGCGCCCAACCAGGGCGAATTGTACGACGGGGTCTATGACAGCTACGCGCGCACCTTCACGTCAGACTTTGATGCGTACGCGCAACGTTCCACCCCCACGCTCACCTGGCGGTCAGACATAGAGGCCACGCTGCTGAGCAACGCGTACACCGAAAGTGTGTTGGGCGGCGTGCGCTGGGTGACGGCGGAAGAGGGCAACCCGTTGCGCCCGTTTCTGGTGACCCGCACCTGGCTTCCGTCCCCCGCGGTGTTTGACCGCCCCGGCAGCGAATGGAACCAGGACTTCCAGATTGAGGCCTATTGGCAGAAGTCCCCCACCGAGGTGCTGCACCTGTGGGCCATGTGGCGGCAGATGCGCATTGGCAACCTCTCCACCGACGACGACAGCGTGGTGGAGCTTCAGCTGTCCCGGATGTTGGAGTGGGACCAGCGCACCGGGCAGTTGTGTGTGGAGAACCGTCCCTGACCCGCGCGCGCCGTCAACGGCCCGCGTCCGCGGCGCAGATGAGGCCATTGCGCTTTTGCCCGCACAACGTATCCACGTTGTCCAGGCCACAAACATCGTCACGCTTCATGCACGACCCCAACCGGCAACTGGCCAGCAACACCGTGTCCTGGCTGTCCCCGCCGCACGCGCAACACACCGGCAGACATTCCTGGGCAAAAGTGCAACGTTCTCCGGGTTGACGTTGGCCCTTGAGGTCCACCGGCCGCACGGTGCATTGGCCGGTGCAATCCCGGTCCACCTCCAGCACGGTGTTGGTGACCAGGCAGCCGGCAGCCACGCCCGCCACCAGCACCACCAGAACCAGACGGAGAAAAAGGCGCGCCACGTGAATCAATCCCCCAACAGGTAGTCCACCAGCGCAAACGCCCCCGCGCCGGGGATGGCCAACACCACAATGAGCACAAACACCGGAATGGTGACGTAGCCCAACAACGCCATGGCAAACGTGAGGTTCTGGAACCATGCCCCGCTGAGCGCCAGGGACGCCGCCAGCAGGGCGGTGGAGCCCCCGCACCAACCCAGGCAACACACCGGACTCAAAAGCCCGCAGCCCAGGGCGGTGATGCCCAGGGTGCGCACCACGCGCTGGGCCGTGACCCGCCCCTTGCTGGGTTTCACCTTCTCCACGTCATCATCATCATCATCATCCCGCGCGCGCCGCGCCTTGCTGCGTTTGGCGCGCCGGGAGGCGCGGTCATCATCATCCACCCGCGGAAGCGGCGGGGATGGGGCCGGCGCAAAGTTGGGTGGTGGCGGCGCGGCTTCGCACGCGTTCCCGCTCTGGCTGAGCACCTGGCCGCGCGGGCAATTGGGGACGCCCAGGCAAACGCCCCGCTCAAAACTCCAGCCCTGTCCCGGCCAGCAACAATGGATCTCGTCGGCGGCGCGGGCCATGCCCACGGGGCATTCGGCGGGAAGGCAGCTTTCCCCCTCCAGAAACAGGCCGGGAGGACAGGACGTTGGCGCGCCCGCGCAGCGGCCGTTGAGCGCACGCTGCCCGGCAAAACAGCACATGGCGTTGTCCGGCGTGAGCACGCGGCCGCCTTCACACTTTTGACCGCAGCCGTTGGCGTTGGCCACCTGGCCCGGCGGGCAGGACGTGGGGCGTCCCGCACAGGCCCGGTCCACGGTGGACCAGCCCTGGCCCGGCAGGCAGCAATGGACTCCGTCGTCGGTGCGTTCCAATGGAGCCCTGCACTCGGCGGGCGCGCAGGTGTTGTGCGTGCGGTCCACTTCATAGCCGTCCGGGCACACGGTGGGCGTGCCCGCACACGCGGTCTTCTTCCAGTCCTGCCCGGGATAACAACAATGGAAATCATCGGACGCGCGGACCTCACCCGGACCACACGGCGCGGGGATGCACATGGTGGCGCTGGGATGCAGGCTGTAGCCGGGAAGGCAGCTTTGCACCGCGCCGTTGCAGGCATAACTGTCGTTGTCAAAACCCTGGCCGGGCCAGCAGCAGGGACCGCCCTTGCCACCCACGCGCTCGCGGCCGGCCAGGCATTCTTCAGCCTCACACTTTTGCGCGGCCGCATTGACCTTGAATCCCGGCGGGCACACGTTGGGAATCCCCACGCAGCTGTCTGACGTGGACGCGTACTCCTGCCCGGGCCAGCAGCAGTGGACGCCGTCCTTGGTGCGGGTGCGGCCGGGTTTGCACGTGGGCAACGCACATTCCTGCCGGTCCACGTTGACCTCCAGGTTCTTGGGGCAGGACGCGGGGACACCCACGCACGCGTTGCCGTTCCATACCTGGCCCGCCCAGCAGCATTGTCCGGCGGTGTCCTTGGTGATGAACCGCCCGTCCGGGCAGGCCACGCCGGTGGGAGGTTTTTTGGCGGGGGCGGGCGGGGGCTTTTTCTTGGATGGCGGCGGGCAGGCCGGCAGGTAGCTGCGAAGGGACTCGCCACACTTGGGGGTCCAGCAGCTGGTGCATTCCTGCGCGCGCACATCCGGCGCTGCGCTCCACAACAGCGCCAGCACCGTCCACCACCAGGGCAGCAGCCACGCGCGCATCAAGGCCCCGTCCCTGCGCTGTCGCTGCATTGTTGCGGTGTGATTTGGAACGTAGCCACGTTCTGGCAATCCGCCGGAATGGCGCAGGTGCCAATGGTGGAGCGCAGGCTCACCTGGCGGGTGGTGGCGGCAGAAAACACATTCACCGACGAGCCAGCCACCCCGGTCACACAAAAATCACCGTTGGCGTTGGCAGTGTCCAGGGAAAAGACCCCTTCGGTGCCCTGCGCCGCCACATACCCTCCAGGGCATGGCCCGCTGATGGCCTCCACGCGCCCCACCGCACACGCGGTTCGGAACCTGCGGCCCACCAGCGTCACACTGCCCGCCTGCGCGGTGAACGTCTGGGAGGCTCCCGTCCCGCCCAGGGGCCGCGTCTGGTCCCACAGGCCTTCCTCGGTGAGGGTGAGCGCTTCCAGGGCCGAGGCATCGGCGATGGGTGGCGCACCGGTGGGGTCCAACGTCACGGTCATCTCCGGCGGGTTGGCCACCTGCACGCCCGCCGCATCTGTCACGTCCAGAAACACCGACGGGGTGACGGCCTGCAGCGCGGTTCCTGCCTCCCCGCTGGCCGGCAACAACGTGGGTACCGGCAACAACGCGTAGCGCAGCGTGGCGCCGGGAGGGACCGCACCCACGCGGATTGTGGCCGGGCGGCCGTTGACCATGGTGTTGAGCGTGGTGGCGCTGCCCGGCGTCAACGGCGCGCTGCTCAGCGGCATCAGGGAAAAGCGCATCCCGTACTTCTCCACGCCGGCATGCAGGGGCAGCCACACCGTTTGCGGCGCGCGTCCCGCCAGCGTGGCGCGGAACGTGGCGTGGTCCGCATCCTGGGGAACGGTGATGGACAACGTGTACTGGCCGCGCGCGTTGGTGAAGACGTCACCACCAGAACGCACCGCGCCTTGTTGTGGGTTGGGCCGGACGCGCACATTGGGCAACGGGGTGTTGGCCTCATTCACCGCAACCCCGGCGATTTCAATGCGCACCAGCGGCGCGTCTTTGGGACCGCACGCTGCACCCATCACCACGGCGGTGGTCAGGGCAAAAGGCCCCAACACACGGGTCCACCTGGGCGGGAACTTGGGATGCGCCAACACGGGCCCATCCTGTCCTTGTTGAGGTGGCGTTGTCCACTTGACGGCGGGTGCTGCGTGCCGCTTCGGGGTCATCCCCCCTCGCGTTCACGTGAACGGCGGTTGACGGTCAACGGCCAAACCGGCCCATGGCCACCATGATGTTGTCCTCCCACAGCAGGTCCACGCGCGCGGCACGTGGTTGGGCCTCCACACGTTTGAGCCATTGTTTTTGCGTGGGGGACAACACCGCGTCCGGGTCCACGTGCGCGTTGAGCCGCATGCGCTGCATGGGCGTCAACGGAATGAACCGGTAGTTGGTGCCTTGCAGCTGGTACTTCTCATCCTTGGTGGATGGCTCAAAGGTCTGTTGCTGGGGCTTGTAGCCCGCGCCCTGCGCCAGCGCGGCCAGCTGCGCGGCGGTCAACCGGCGTGGGTCATAAGAGATGCGCACCACTTCATGGCCCCCGGAAAATCCCGGCTGCGTGCGCACCACGCCACTCCAACCGCCCACACGCGCTTCACCTTCCCAGAAGCAGTACATGGAATAGAGCGCGGTGGCCTCACGCGGGCGCACGGTTTCCTCCTCAACCAGGATGGCCAGGTATCCCGGCACCGTGCGCCCCGCCGCCAGCAACGCACTGGCCAGCAGGCGCGCGGTGGCCGCCACCGTGTAGGGACCGGCAAAACGCGGCGTCAGCTCTTTTCCGCCGTCACCCAGGATGCGGATCACCGGGTTGTTCCAGGCGGGCTCGCCAAAGCTGTCCAACACGGCGCGGTCCGGGCCGTCGGTGTTGTTCTGCACCAGCACCGGGACAAACGCGTGCTGGATCGCATCTGCCACCAGGGGATGGCCCAACACATCCCGCCCAAAACCCTGGACAGTGGAACACCCGGGTATCTCATCAAAGAGGATGAGCACCGGGCGGCCCAACTGGACTGCCTTGGCCTGCGCTTCCACCAGGCCGCGCGACCACTCCACAACGCCCAGCTCCACCGGGGTGCCGGCGGCACCCAACACGCCGGCCAGCGCGGCAAACGCCAAAGAAGGGTCCATGGCGTGTGTACGCACGCGCACCACGCGTGGTTACGCGGCACACGTGGTGACGCCGGGCGGCGGCCTGCCGTATGAGCGGCCCATGGCACGCAACCACTGGCTGATGAAGAGCGAACCGGACGTGTATTCCATCACGGACCTCAAGCGGGACAAGGTCACGGGCTGGGAGGGTGTTCGCAACTACCAGGCGCGCAACTTCATGCGGGATGGGATGAAACCGGATGACCTGGTGTTGTTCTACCACTCCAACGCCAATCCCCCCGGCGTGGCGGGCGTGGCCAGGGTGGTGGGGCCGCCGGTGGTGGACCCGTCCCAGTTTGACCCCAAAAGCCACTACCGTGACGTGGACAGCCCTCCGGGGGCACCCCGCTGGATCATGGTGAACGTGGGCTTTGTGGAAGCGTTTGCGCAGCCTGTGTCCCTGGAGACGTTGCGCAACGACCCCGCGTTGGCGGGCATGCCGCTGCTGCAAAAAGGCCAGCGCCTCTCCGTCCAGCCGGTGGGTCCCAAACACTTTGCGCACGTCCTCAAACTTGCGGGCGCGCGCACCAGGGCGGGTTGAGCTGTTGTTTCAGTGCGATTGTGCCTTCAGCTTGCGCGCCACCAGGATGTGCCCCGCCAGTGCGGTGGGCACCAGCAGCGTGGGCAACCAGATGTACGGCACAAACGTGACCCAGGTGTTCACCTGGTCTTCTCCCAACGCGCGCACCATGGGGCTGGTGGCCATGGCAACCACCGCAATGATGGCCAGCGCCACAAAGCCCCACACGTTCCACGCCTTCACCAGCACCCGTGGCGCTTTGCCGGACGCCACAAACGGCGCCAGCACACACGCCAACACGCCGGTCACAATGTCCAGGTTGTAACCGGTCCAGGTGAGCGCCACGGGCATCACGCGCTCGGCTGCGGCCTGGTGCATCACCAGCTCCAACGGAAAGCGGAATCCCTGCACCGCCACCAAAGCCCACAACGGGAACACCGCCACCAGACGCTGGCCCATTGCAGACAACCCCACGCCCAGCCCCACGCCCAAAACCACCAACAACAACCCCACAAACGGCGGTGGCCGCAGCGCCACGTTGAGCAGCATCCCGCTTGCCGCCAGCGCACCGGTGAGACCCGCCCACCCCAGCAGAAATACTGCCGCCAACGCGCCCCAGCGCGGCCCGCCTGCGCGCCACAGCGCGGTGACCCAGCCCACCGCCACGCCCACCACCAACGTCCACATGCCCCAGTGCACCACCGGACCGGCCTGTTCCACGGGTGTCATGCGCCACTCCTGTCACTTGACTTTACAATAGTACATGATCATAAATAGTACATGTCAAGGGGAAGGCGGCAGTATCGCCAGTTTTGTGGTCTGGCCCGCGCGTTGGATGTGGTGGGTGAGCGCTGGACGTTGTTGATGGTGCGCAACCTGCTGCTGGGGCCGCGCCGCTATTCAGACCTGCTGGCCGAACTCCCGGGCATCACCACCAACCTGCTGGCGGCGCGCCTGCGGGAACTGGAAAAGTCCGGGCTCATCCACAAGCAGGTGTTGCCACCGCCCACGCCGGTGACCGTCTACGCGTTGACGCCCGCGGGTGCGCAGCTGGAACCGGCCATCATGGAGCTGGCGCGCTGGGGTGGACGGTACCTGACCACGCCACACAAGAGGGACCACCTGGACCTGGGCTGGGGACTGCTGAGCCTCAAGCGCCGCTACCGGGGTGGGCACCAGCTGGTGGCGCACCTGGTCTTCCCCACGCGCACCTATGAGCTGACGTTGGAGCCCACCTACCTGCGCGTCCGGGACCGGGTGACGCGGCCGGCCGCGGTGACCGTGACCCTGACGGCGGAACACTTCCGCGCGTGGATGTTTGGCGGCGTGGCGGGGACCCTGTTGCGTGACCGCGGCAGCCTGACGGTGGTGGGAGACCCTGTGGCCTGGGAACTGTTGCTGGGGGCCTTTCTCCCCGCACAGCCGGCTCCAGCCATGGATCCCGAGCTGGCCAACCACGCTGCTGTGGGATGAAACCTACGCTGTTCAACCCGCGCGCTGCGTGCCAACATCAACACCGCAACACGTGGAGGCGCCGTCATGAAAAGCCACGGGTGGTTGTTGGGGTTGGGCCTGTGGTTGATGGGGTGTGACGCTGCGCGGGACAAGGCACCCTGCGTGGACGGCTGGCGTGTGGGCGGTGCGGTGGATGAACGCGGCCCGGTGAGGGAATCCGAACGGTTCATGGACTTTGAGGTGGGCTGCATCCGCCAGGAAGACTTCATGGAGGGTGACACGCCGGAGACGCTGCGTCCCATCCGCACCGTGCACAGCACGTTTGATACGCGGGGACGCATTCGCCGCATGGTGACCCAGGACGTCAACGGCAAACGCACGGACTATTGGCTGCCGGACCAAGGCAAATCCGGAACGGACACCAACAGCGATGGATGTGTGGACCAGTGGAATGAACCCACCGAGCCTGTGGCTGGCCAGCCGGACGTCCAGATCATCTCCGGCGACGACCAGACCGACCCGCGCGCCACCATTCCACGGGATGTGGTGGAAACGCCGCCACCGGATGATGGGTGTGTCCGGGAGTTTGATGTGCAGGGCTCCCTGCTGCGGCGGCGCTGTGAATCAGGGTACGGAATCTCCGAGGAGACCCGCACCCTCACCGAACACGGAGAGACCTGGGTCTTCACGTGGGACGGGAACAAGGATGGCGTGGTGGACGAACGCCGGGAAAGCTGGACGGATGAAACCGGCGGGCTCTACGAACTGAGCGACGGCGTACCCGCCGACGGCGTGTGGGACCGGCTGCACACCCGGGGTCTGGGCGGCGTGGATACCCTGCACGAAAACCTGGACGCGGATCCGGGTTGGGACGCCATGACCCGCACGTTGTGGGTTGCCGTGGATTTCACTCCGGACGTGTGGTTCCCCGCAACCATGCGCAAATCCGAGTTCTTCCACCAACCCGTCTCAGTGCTGCGCAGCGTGCAGGTCACCACCACGCAGGAAGACCGCATGGAGTGCTGGTGGATGTACTGACGCCGGCGCGCGGTCACCCCTTGTCCACCGGCTTGCCCGCTTTTTCCCAGCCCATGATTCCCGCGGGCATGATGAACACGTTTTTGAAGCCCAGTTTGACGGCGCTCACGGCGCCGGTGTGGCACGCGTGTCAATGTTCGTTGGCGCAGTAGAAGACCAGCGTGGTGTCCTTGTCCGCTGGGAGGTCCGCCGCGGTGACGGCGTCAAACTTGACCCAGCGGGCGCCGGGAAGACGGCTCTTCTTGAAGCGGTCCTCACCGTTGTTGTCGTAGATGGCCAGCTTGAGCTTGCCGTCCTTGGCGTCTTTGATGCGCGCTTCCACCTCCTCCAGGGAGAGGCTGCCAAAGACGTCCTTCTTTTCGGCTGGTGCGCTGGATGGCTCGGTTGCTGCGGTGGGCTGGCTGGCGGGCACCGTGGGCGGTTGCGGCGCGGCCTTCTCTACTTTGCAGGCGACGATGGAAGCCAACAGCAATGCGGCCAACGTCCATTCAAGAGGTCTACGGGTGATGGTCATGTGTCTCTCCAAGCGCCCAACGTAGCGGATGGGATGCTGGCGCACCAGAAACGGTGGGACTGATGTGTCGCCAGGCCCGCCAGGGGTACGCGGCGCGCAGGAGGACATTGGAACGTACCGCCAGTGTGGATGGCGCAGGCCCAGGTGAGGTGGCTGGGCTGGTTAGAGGGGGCTGTTTGGGAACACGCTTGAATGCCCGCACTCCGGTTGCCGGGGTGTCCCTCAAGGAAAACAATTGTCATACGCTGGCCAGCGTATGACAGTGAAAAACTGACCCACACATTTCGTCTCATAAAACGAACATGGTGCCTGGTGGTGCGGCGTTCGTGGGGTCGGCGAGGCCGAAGGACCCGTCAAACGCGCCTGGACCGTTTTAGGAGGTCATGTTTTTGGCCGTCCAAGGGGGTCCCCCACCCCGCCCCCCTCTAACCAGCCCAACCACCTTCCCTGGGCCAGCACCGTCCCATTCTCGACGTCATCACTGCATTGGCCTCCTGGGCTCCGCGCGCGCACAGCGCACCGCGCCGCTAACGCTCACGCGCGCCGGCATCCGCACCAACCAAGGGAGGCGCAGCCACCTGGCCCTGCACATCCACCACATGACGACACAGCACAACGTAGCTGTCACACGTGGACAGCGTGAAGCTGCGCCCCGCCAACACCTGCTGCGTCAGGTCCCGCCACAGCTGCTGGTGGAATTCACGGTCTTCCTGGCGTGGGCTCGGGTCCTGCACCACCAACGCCACATCCAACACGCCGTCACGCACGCGCATCACCACATCCGCGGGGACCTTGAAGTACCCGCGCGCCTGCAGGAAATCCCCCACCGCAACCGCATCCTGACGACGGGCGCCGCGTTCGTAGTGCACCCTGGAGCGGCCCACCAGGTTGTATTCCACAGACCCGCTGCTCCACAGGCTGTCCACCTGGAGCGCGCCGGCACCAACCAGCACCAGCACGCCACCAAAGAACACGGCTGTGATCCAACCGCCCCACCGCCGCAAGAAGTTCATGTGCGCCCGCCTTGCGTGGGCATCACCCCGTCCACGTACGTCCACGCGTTTCCATCACGCAAAAAGCGCGAACGTTCGGTGAAGCCCACATCCCGTCCCTGGTCCAACAGCGTGGCGTGGAACGTGACAAACGCTTCTCCCGCGGCGTTGGGCTCCACCACCTCCAGGATGTCCAATTGGGGATACGTGAAACGGTTGCAGGTCTTCTTCAGCGCGCGCATGACGTCATCCTTGGGCCGAGCGCGGTCCGGGTGGCTGGGATGCAGCGTGCGGTAGAGATGATCCGTCTGCTTGAGGGCAAACGCCGCATACCGTGACCGCATCAACGCCTGTGCATCCGGTGGCAGCCGCACACCCTGGTGGAACGGCTGGCAACACGCCGCATAGTCTTGCCCGGAACAACAGGGACAGCGTGGGAGTGACGCCATGGTGGTCACACCATCCCCCAGTGAAGGCCGCGCACACAATCGCCTTGCTCAGCCTGCCATGGACGGGTACCACCGCCGTCAACGTGCTCCTCCAGTCCCTGCAGCTGGCCTACCGCAATGTGACGCGCAACCGCCGCCGGAGTGTGTTGGCTGCCTCCGCCGTGTTTTTTGGGGTCTTTGCGTTGTTGACCATACGCGGGGTGCTCAACGGCGTGCAGTTGGCCCAACGGCTGGCCATGGTGGAGCGCTACACCGGGGCGCTGCAGGTCCACAAAAAGGGCTACATGGCCCAGGTGCTGGGCAGCCCCATGCGGTTTGCCTTTGTGGCGGATGAGGCGCTGCTGGCGCGGCTGAGCGCGGTCCCCCACGTCACCGGCGTGACCCGGCGGCTGGTGTTTGGCGGAATGCTCAACGCCAATGACACCAACGCCATGGCCCTCATCACCGCGTTTGACCCGGACGCCGAGTTCAAGGTGTGCCCGCGCCGCCGGGAGGATGTCTCCACGGGCAGCACGCTGTCTGCGCAGGAACCCAACGGCCTGCTTCCCGCCGCCGCACTGGTGCGCCGGCTCAACTGGAAGCCCGGCCAACCCGCTGCGTTGTTGACCAATGACGTGGATGGCGTGTTCAACGCGCTGGATGTGACGCTGCGGGGAACCTCCGGGCTGCCCAATGTGCCCGGCGTGGAAGCGCGCACCATGATGATGACGCTGGCCGCCGCCCAGCAGCTGCTGCGCACGGACAACCGCGTCACCGAACTGGCCTTGGGCCTGGATGACCAGAAACACCTGCGTGCGGTGGAAGCCGCCGTCCGTGTTGCCGTTGGTCCGGACTATGAGGTCCACACGTGGGAAGACCTGGCCCCGCAGCTGCTGCAGGAGGAACACAACCAGGAAATCATCTTTGGCGTGTTTGTGGGCATCTTCATCCTGGCGGCGTTGCTGGGCATCACCAACACCATGCTGGTCAACATGCTGGAGCGCATCCGGGAGATTGGCACCATGCTGGCCATTGGCGCGCGCCGCAAACGCATCCTCACGCTGTTCATCCTGGAAGGCCTGCTGTTGGCGTTGCTGGGCTGTTTTGCCGGGATGGCCGTGGCGTTGTCCCTGGTGGCCTGGTTGCACCACGTGGGCATCCACCTGAAATTTATTGGCGGGGGAATCCTGCACATCTACCCGTTCACCAATCCCCTGCAGGCCGGCGCCTTGACGGTGTTGTGCGGCGTGGGCGCGGTTGTGGCGTCGTATTTTCCCGCATCACGCGCCTCCCGCATGTCCCCGGTGCGCGCACTCATGGGCAACGAGGGCTGACCACACATGCTGGACCTGCTCCCCCTGGCTGCCCGCAATGTCATGCGCAACAAGCGCCGCACCGCCATCACCCTGTCCGGTGTGCTGCTGGGCGTGGCGGCCACGGTGTTTTTGGGCGGGTTTGCCGGCGGGTTCATCCAGCTGTTGACGGCGCTGGTGAGCGAAGGGCGCATGGGTGCCATCCAGGTCCACAAGAAGGGCTACCTGGACGAAGACCTGGACCCGCTCAAGATGGACCTCCCACAGGATGCCGCGTTCATCTCCCGTCTCAAGGGTGTTCCCGGCGTCACCGCGGTTTCCCCGCGCATCACCTTTGAAGCCATGTTGTCCAACGGCAGTGAAGGTACGGTGGTCTACGTCACCGCCATGGACCCCGCGCTGGAGGCCCTGGTGTGCCCGCGCCGCTGGGACGCGGTGGAAGGCGGCCGCTTCATCCCGGACCGCCCGGAAGACGTGCTGGTGGGCCGCGTGTTGCTGGCGGGACTGGGCGCGCAGGCCGGCAGCCCATTGCTCATCACCGCGTCCATGGCCACCGGCGCCACCAACGCGCTGGATGTTCGCGTCCTCAGGAGCCTGGGCAACACCGATATCCTCCAGTCCAAGCGGCGCATGGAGATGACCCTGGAATACGCCCAGACCCTGCTGGCCATGCAGGGGCGCGTGACCGAATACGCGCTGGCCATGGATGAAGACGCGGACCTGGATAAAGTGGCCGCGCTGGTGAAGACCGCTGTTGGCCCCGATCACGACGTGCACACCTGGCCGGAGCTGGCCAGTGACCTGGCGGATGTGTTCCGTCTCATTGCGTTCATCATGTCCCTGGTGGTCCTCATGCTGGCGCTGTTGGTGCTCTCCGGCGTGGCCAACACCATGCTCATGGCGGTGCACGAACGCACCCGGGAGATTGGCACCATGATGGCCATGGGCATGAAGCGCCGCCGCGTCATGCTCTCCATTGTGCTGGAAGCCGGTGTGCTGGGCGTCATGGGCGGCGTGCTGGGTGCCATCCTGGGGTACATCCTGGTGCAGCTGGTGCACGCCACCGGGTTCCCGCTCAAGCCACCCGGCAGTGACGTGGACAACTACCTGCGGCCGTTGCCCAGCGTGTTGTTTGCCATCATCAGCGCGGTGGGCTGTGCGGTGGGTGCGGTGCTGGCCGCGTTGTATCCCGCGCGCCGCGCCGCGCGGTTGACGCCGGTGGAAGCCCTGCGCAACGACTGAGAATCCAGCAACAACAACACACGCAGCACCAAGGGGGGATGACCATGGCGTTTGAACTGCGGCCGGTGGAAGCGGCGTTCCTGGACACGGCACCGTGGCGGTGGGTCAACACCGCCGAGATTGTGGTGCCCGCGGCCAAGGTTTTCTCCGCGTTTGAAGACGGAGAAAGCTGGCCGGTCTGGTTCAAGGGAATCAAGAAGGTCACCTGGACCTCTCCCAAGCCCTTTGGCGTGGGCACCACCCGCACGGTGGTGCTGGACACGCTCACGGTGAAGGAACATTTCTTCCGCTGGGAGCCGGGACGGCGTCTCAGTTTCTACATGACGCACATCACCCTGCCGTTGGTGCAGGCCCTGGCCGAGGACTACCTGCTGGAAGACACCCCCTCCGGCGGGTGCCGCTTCACGTACACCGTGGCGGCACAGCCCACGTTGGGTGCGCGCGTGTTGGGCCCCGCGCTGCGTTGGAACTTTGGGCGCATGTTTGCCGGCGCCGCCCGTGCGCTGCCGGGTTACATGGCCACGCGGGGCTGAGCGCAACACAGTTGTCCCTTCCACGTGCCACAAAATGCACTGCATTGAAGCATGCGTCAGGTATGGTGCGCACTCCTGGAGGTGGTGGATGCGTTTGATGACGCGTGGGTGGGTGGTGCTGTTGGCGGCGGGAACGTTGGGCTTGGGATGTACGGCAAGCTCCACGGGGGATGACACAACCACGTCCAGTTCTTCCGGGGCCATGGTGTCCACCAGCGCACCAACATCCGGCGCGGGGTCCACCAGCGGCGGGCCCAGTTCCCGCGCGTCCAGCGCGGCTGGGTCTTCCAGCGTGGGCGGGTCCGGCGCCACGTCCGCTGTTGCATCAGGAAGCGCGGGTGGTTCTTCGGCGTCTGTCCCGGCCAGCAGCAGCGCAACGCAGTTCTCCAGCAGCACTGCCCCTTCCAGCAGCGCGGCGGGGACCAGCGGAACCAGCATGGCGGCTTCTGGCGGTTCTTCCGCCAACACCGCCAGCTCCACCGGCGGAATACCCAGCAGCCTGGGCAGCACCAGCAGTGGCCTGGACAGCAGCAGCAGCAGCAGCGGAAGGAGCGGCAGCACCGGCAGCGGTGGCACCAGCGTGGCGTCAGGGTCGGGCGGTTCCGGGAGCGGGGGCATTGTGTCCTCCTCCTTTGCCACCAGCGGCCCGCAGGACGCGGGGATGGGCTGCGTGCCTCAACCCGTCCCGCTCTCCACCATCCCGGTGGACATGTATGTGATGATGGACCAGTCCGGATCCATGGTGGACCTGTCCCAGGGCGGCTTGTCCAAATGGGATGCCGCCAAAGCGGCACTCAACGCGTTTGTCCAGACGCCACCGGCCTCCCTGCGCGTTGGCCTGCAGTTCCACGCATTGCCGCCCGCCGGCGTGATGTGCCCGGTCAGCTGTGTGGTGGACGCGGATTGTGGCGCCTGCGGCCCTTGTTTTTTCAACATATGCGCGGGTTTTGGCGGCCAGGACTCCTGTGACCCGGGGGACTATGACACGCCGGAGGCTGCGGTCCTTCCGGTGCCGGCCAACGCGGCATCCATCAGCGCTTCCCTGGACATCCACGCGCCGTCCACCGGCAGCGCCCCCAGCGGCGCGCTGGAGGGCGCCATCAACCATGGCCTGACCTTGGCCCAGCAGGACCCGGACCGCGCCGTGGTGGATGTGCTGGTGGTGGATGGTGAGCCCGGGGCGTGCATCACGGACGCTGCGACCCTGGCGCAAACAGCGTACACCGGCACCAACGCCACCCACGCGGTGCACAGCCACGTCCTGGCCATCATGGAACAGCCGGCGTTCTGGGCCCCCGTGGCCGCCGCTGGAGATGGCCTGTTGTTGGCCGCGCCGCCGTCCAACAACGTTGCCGCAAACGCACTGGCCGCGTTCCAGCGCGTGGTGACCCGGGAACGCGCCTGCGCGCACCTGTTGCCCACGGGAGACGCTGGCACCGTGGACGCGCAGGCGTTCCAGGTGACGCTGCAGAACCAGACGTTGCCGTGGGTCCCCGGCCGCATCTTCTGCAACGGGAGCGGTTGGTATCTTGCCGGGGTGCGTACGCTGCGGTTGTGCCCCACGTCCTGTGACGCCGCAGAATCCTCCGGCGAGACCCCGGTGGCGACCCTGCCCTGCCCCTGAGGCGGGCGGCTTGACGTCACACGTCCCGTTTGCCAAGGACACGCTCCCTTCCCGCTGGAGCGTCCCGTGGTCACGCCAGACAACCGTCCCCTGGATCTTTCGCTGGTCATTGCCTGTTACAATGAAGAGCCGCACCTCAAGCACAGCGTTGCCGAGATTCTTGCGGTGATGGACCAGTCCGGCCTGTCCTACGAGCTCATCTTTGTGGAAGACAAAAGCCCGGACGGCACCCGGCGCGTGCTGGCCGAGCTCACCCACGAGCTGGCCCTGGCCCACCCGGACGTTGCCGTCACCGTCATCCTCCATGACGTCAACCAGGGCCGCGGCGCCACCGTGCGGGACGGCATGCGTGCGGCGCGCGGCCGGGTCATGGGGTTCATTGACATCGATCTTGAAGTCCACTGCCGCTACATCCCGGACATGGTGCGCGCCATTGACAACGGCTTTGACGTCGCCACGGGATTCCGCGTCTACCACGTGGATGGCACCAACATCACCCGGCACATCCTGAGCGTGGGCTACCGGTCCCTCATGCGCCGCGCGGTGAACACGTCCTTGAAGGACACCGAGACCGGCTACAAGTTCTTCCACCGCCAGCGCTGCCTGCCCGTGGTGGAGTCCACCATGACCAACGGGTGGTTCTGGGACACCGAGGTCATGGTGCTGTGTGAACGCGCCGGCCTGCGCATCACGGAAATTCCCGTGGCGTTTGTGCGCAAGCTGGACAAGGAGTCCACCGTCAACGTCATCCCGGACAGCGTGGACTACGCGCGGCGCCTGGTGGAGTTCCGCGCCCGGCTGCACAAGGCCCACGGTGGCGGGCCGGTGCACACCCGCCCGGCGGATTTTGCAGTCATGGCCCCGCCCGGCGGCGCGGCCGGCAAACCCGTAGACCGCCCCAATTGAACGCCCAGAAACAGAACAAACATGACCCAACCTTCCAACAACCGTGCGGTGGTGTTGCTCAGTGGTGGCCTGGACAGCGCCACAGTACTGGCGTTGGCCATCAAACAGGACGGCATGGAGGCCCACGCGCTGAGCGTGCGTTACGGCCAGCGTCACGCGGTGGAACTGCTGGCCGCCGAACGCGTGGCCAAGGCTTTGGGCGCACGCAGCCACAAGGTGGTGGGGCTGGACTTGCGCGCCATGGGCGGCAGCTCGCTCACGTCTGACGCGGCGGTGCCCAAAGACCGCGGCGAAGCAGAGATGGGCCAGGGCGTGCCGTCCACCTACGTGCCCGCGCGCAACACCATCATGCTGTCCTTGGCGCTGGGCTACGCCGAGGTGCTGGGCGCCACGCACATCTATGCCGGGATGAACGCGGTGGATTATTCGGGCTACCCGGACTGCCGGCCGGCGTTTGTGCGCGCGTTTGAGGCGCTGGCCAACGTGGCCACCGCCGCCGCCACCGAACACGGTGTCCACACCACCATCCACGCGCCGTTGATGGACCTGCACAAGGCAGACATCATCAAGCTGGGTCTGGGCCTGGGTGTGGACTACGCGCTCACCCACAGCTGTTATGACCCGGTGGGCAGTGACGGCCTGGCGTGCGGGCGGTGTGACAGCTGCAAGATCCGGAAGATGGGATTTGCCAACGCCGGCCTGGTGGATCCCACCCGCTACAGCCACGGGGCTTGAAAGCCGCACATCAAGCCGCCTACAGGTGGGCCATGACCATTGCCCGTAAAGGCCTTCCGGTGGTGCTCTCTGCGGCGTCCGGCACCGGCAAGACCACGTTGTGCCACCGCTTGTTGTCGGTGGACCCGCGCCTGGCGCTGTCCATCAGCTACACCACGCGCGCGCCACGTGGGCAGGAACGCAATGAGGTGGAGTACCACTTTGTGGATGACCCCACGTTTGACGCCATGGTGGGGCGCAACGCGTTTGTGGAGTGGGCGCCCGTCCACGGCAAACGTTACGGCACCAGCGCCGAGAAGACGCGCGAGCTGTTGGACGCCGGGATTGACGTGTTGTTTGACATTGATGTGCAGGGCGGTGAACAGCTGAAGAAGCGGTTCCCGGAGACCGTGCTCATCTTCCTGCTGCCCCCGTCCATGGCGGTGTTGTCCTCCCGGCTGCGGGAACGCCAGACCGACAGCGCCGAGGAGATTGAGCGGCGCCTGGCCACGGCGCGGGCGGAGATTGAACGCGGCGGCAACAGCTACACCTACGTGGTGGTCAATGAGGACCTGCAGCGCGCCGAGGTGGACCTTGCGGCCATTGTGCGTGCCGAACGCCTGCGCCACCAGGAACGCCAGAAGATGACGCAGCTGTTGCTGGGCGGTGGTGTGTTGGGTTGAGTCTGACGCACCAGGCGTGCTGGAATTGTTCCATGCGCGTTTTCTGGATGACCGCCGGGCTTTGTCTGTTGGGCAGCGTGGGCAATCTGGGCTGCGCGCCGCGGGACACCGGCGGTGGCAACACCTCCTCTGGTTCAAGTTCGTCAACGTCCTCCACGTCATCCTCGGGCGGTGGCGGCACGTCCTCATCCGGCGGTGGCGGCGGCAGCAGCGGTGCCGGCGTGGGCGGGGATGGGTTTTTTCCGCCGGCGGCACCTTGGAACCAGGACATCTCCAACGCGCCGGTGGATGCGCAGTCCAATGCGGTCATCACGTGGCTGGGGGCCCGGGGATGGGGCCTGGGGCGCATGCAAATTGATTTCTCCATGGAGGTGCTCAAGGCAGACGCGGCCACGCCCATGATGGCGTTCACCCCCAATGCGGATTTCTACGACGGGGACTGTGATGCGGTGCCCATGCCGCTCCCGCCCGGCGGTGCCCTGGAAGGAGAACAGGGCTACGCCTGTGCAGGGGATGGGGACTGCCACCTCATTGTGCACCACACCACGCTGGGCCGGTTGTATGAGATGTGGCGCGCCAACATCACCGTGGAGGGCTTTTCCGGCGGGTGCCTGGCGGTGTGGGATTTGACCACGCCACCGCCGGCCAACCTGCGCGGTGAAGGATGCACCAGCGCGGATGCGGCGGGCCTGCCCATTGCGCCGCTGTTGTTCACCGCGGATGAAGTGGCCGCCGGTGAGATTGCGCACGCCATCCGGTTCATCCTGCCCAATGACCGCATTCGCAACCGGACCTATGTGCGGCCCGGAACGCACGCCACCGGTGCGGCCAGCGGCACCACGGATGCCCCGCCCTACGGCGCGCGGCTGCGCCTGCGCCAGGACTTCCCGCTGGACACGCTGCCCAATGACGCCGCACGCACCGTGGCGCGCGCCATGCAGCGTTACGGCATCATCCTGGCGGATGGAGGCAACGTGGCGTTGACCGCGCGCAATGATCGGCTGAGCACCGCAAAATGGGACACGTTGCTGGGCAGCCGGGACCTGGCCGGCATCCAGGTGTCAGATTTTGTGATGGTGGAAGCCGGGATGCGGTACAATTGGACCGGAGACTGCACGCGCAACCCGTGAGGTCCATCCCGTTGACGAGGTGACATCCTTGACGGTGCCGCACTCCCTGCCCGCCTACCAACCTGCGCCGGGCTCGCCTGAAGAACGCGCGGCGTACCTGAAGTTGTTGCCGCGTCTCAAGACCATGTTTGAGGACGTCTACCCGGACCCGCGCGCCCCGCGTTGCGTGGTGGTGCTGCCGGGGCTCAGCCTGGACCCGGAGACCCTCTCACGCATTTCCGGGGTGCAGCACTACGAAGAACGCCAGCTTTCCATGCTCATGTGGCTGCGCCTGCCGCAGACCCGCGTCATCTTCCTCACCAGCACGCCGGTGGATGAGGCGGTGGTGGATTATTACCTGGGGATGCTCAGCGGCGTGCCACGCAGCCACGCGCGCGCGCGGTTGACGTTGTTGTCCTGCAATGACGCCAGCAATGAAAACCTCACGCGAAAAGTCCTGGCGCGGCCGCGGCTTCTGGAGCGCGTGCGTCAGGCCATTGTGGACCCCACGGTCACCCATCTCACGGCGTTCAACACCACGCCGGATGAAGTGACCATGAGCGTGCAGCTGGGCATTCCGCTGTATGGCTGTGATCCCGCGCTCAACCACCTGGGCACCAAGAGCGGGGGGCGCAAGCTGTTCCGTGAGACGGGCGTGCCGCTGCCGGACGGCGTGGAGGATCTGCGGGATCTGGTGGACGTGGCGGATGCGGTGGTGGCGTTGCGGTCACGCAATCCCGGGCTGCGGCGCGTGGTGCTCAAGCTGGAGGAGGGATTTTCCGGCGAGGGCAACGCGGTGCTGGACCTTCCGCCGGTCACCCCGGACAAGGCCGCGGTGGCCGAGCTGCTGATGCGGTCCTTGCGGCCGGAGGCCCCGGGGGAGGACGCGCCGCACTTCCTGGCCAAATACGCTGAAATGGGCGGCATTGTGGAAGCCTGGGTGGACGGCGAGGACAAAGCCTCCCCGTCCGTCCAGATGCGCGTGACGCCGTCACGCACGCTGGAGGTCATCTCCACGCATGACCAGGTGCTGGGTGGTTCCACCGGGCAGGTGTTTCTGGGCAGCACGTTCCCCGCGCGCGTGGATTACCGCGCGGTGCTGGTGGAGCAGGCGCGCAAGGTGGGTGACGCCATGTTGCGCAAGGGCGTGCTGGGGCGCTTTGCGCTGGATTTTGTGACGGTGAAGGAGGGTGCGGGCACCCGTGCGTTGGCGTTGGAGGTGAACCTGCGCAAGGGAGGGACCACGCTGCCCTTCCAGATGTTGCAGTTCCTCACCGCGGGTGCGGTGGACGCCACCAGCGGGGAGTTTTTGACGCCGCTGGGGCAGGCGCGTTGTTATTACGCCACGGACAATTTGCAAAAAGCGTCCTACCGCGCGCTCACCACGGATGATTTGATGGAGATCCTGGTGGAGAACCAGTTGCACTATGACGCCACGCGCCAGCAGGGCGTGGTGTTCCATCTCATGGGTGCGTTGTCCACGTACGGCAAGCTGGGGCTGGTGAGCATTGCCGCCAGCCACGCGCAGGCCGAGGCCCAGCACCGGCGCGTGGAGGCCCTCCTGGACGCAGAGACCTCACGTCCGCCGCGCCCCGCGCGGTGAACGGCCTGCGGTGCCACGGGCCACCCGGGACCTCTCGGTGTGTGTCATCGCGTCGTTAGGGCCGGCCTCGGTGCTGCCTCGGTGCCGGCTTGCCGCTCAAGCTGCCGCCAACCCCCAAGCCAGGCACCCGTGCCACGGGTGGGGACCACCACTGCATGGGTGCGAATCAGGGGGCTTGAAACGGAGCAACGGGTGGGTGGTGAGCACGCACAGAGGCGGGCTCTACAGCGCCGCAATACGCGGCGCACGCACCACCGCGTCTTCACCGCTGCCCAGCTCTTTGCTGCTGCCGTCCGGACGCACCAGGCGCGCACGTCCGGCGCGCACCTTCACATCCACCAGGTTGCCGTTTTCCCCCACGGCCACTTCCAGCGCGCCCGGCTCCAGCAACGTGATGGTGGCAACCACCGTATCCACGCGCACCCCGGACCCATCCAGCCACACGGTGCCCTGCTGCACTTCCAGCGCTCGGCCGTCTTCACCCACGCGCGCGCGGCTTCCGGGTGAGAGCACCACATCCGCCGCCTTGAGCGCCAACCGCACGGGCATGGCGTCCACCACACCCAGCTGCACACCTTCCAGCACGCAGCTGCCGTGGTGTGCCTGGCCCGCCACCATCACCTGCCCCTGGACGGCATACCGCCCCGGCGTGCAGCTGAGGCCCTGGGGCAACACAAACGGAAGCATCCCCGCCAACGCCCCGGCCAACACGCCCAAGGCCACCTGGACCCGCGCCGCCTGCTTCAAAGGCGCCGCCGCGGGCGCCTCACCCGCCGCCGCCCGCGCCAGAATCCCCTGTATTTCCAATGGACTTTCCACATCCGGGGGGCGGCCGGCAAAGGCGCGCAGCAACACCCGCTGGGAGGTCACGGCTGCCTGGCAGGTTTCACACACCCCAAGGTGGCTTTGCACCACGGCATGCTCGGCGGCCGGCAAGGCGCCCTGGGCATAGTCCGTCAGTTTGTGGGTGGGATGGCTGCTCATGATCCTTGGCTCCTACCATCTTACGGGACACCCCCCAGCCCGGGACAAACTATCCTTGCGCCGGTGCGATCAAACCCCCAAAGATGGCGGTGACACCGCGCCAAAATCCCTTCAGAGACGGGCACCTTTCCCCCCCATCCCATCCATGCAGCTCCCACCACCACAGCCAGGCTCACAATCCAGCCACCGGGGATTTTCCGCCCTGGAGTTGGTCCTGGCGCTGTTTGTGGCCGCCCTGGTGGCCGCGGGCACGCTCACCCTTCTGGGTCAGCGTTACAAGTCCAGCACCCAGACCCGCGCCATGCTGGCCGCCACCACCGAAGCCCGCCGCACGCTGGACACCGTGACGTCCCTGGCTTCGGCGGCGGGGAACTTTGAACAGCTGCGCCGGGGGCTTCTGGGCAACGGCGGGCCGCTGGCCGGCGCGGTTGTGGAAGGGGACGTGCTGCAGGGCGGCCGGTGGACCGCCACCGCGCTGTTGCCCAGCGGGCTGACGCGCAAGGTGGTGCTGCAAGGCCCGCCACCCCAGGATGCCCTGCAACTGCTCACGCTGACCATCAGCGTCACCGCACCACAGCTTCCCAGTGACGTCACACTCACCACGCGGGTGATGCCATGACGCGCCACCGCCGCCGTGGTTTTGCGCTGTTGTTGACGGTGGCCGTGGTGAGTGCCGCCCTGGCCGCGGCCGTGCTGGGCGTGGCCGTGATGCAGCGCGAACAGAAGAACGCCACCTCCGCCCTGGAAAGCGCACGCGCGCAGGGCGTGCTCTACGCGGGTCTGTCCCACACCGCCTCCGCGCTCCAACGCCACCCCACCGCGCTGGACATCCTGCGCGCCGCCACCCCCACAAAGCCGGCCAGCGTGGGAGACCTGCGCCTGGTCCCGTGGTCACCCCAGCCCGGTGCGGGCGCGGCGGTGCCGTTTGGCGGCGGCCACTACGCGGCGTTTGTCATGCCCAACGCTGGCGGGGCCGAGGTCACCCTGCGCGTGGTGGCACGTGTTGGGCGCTCGATGTCCGCCGGGGAGTTTGTGGTGCATCAAAACCCCGCCACGCGGCTGCAAAGCGCGGTGTCCCGGTGCGGTGCTGCCGCCGGTGCTGCGCTTCCCAACGCGTGTGCGCTGGATCCCGCCGCCACCACGGCGGACCCCACCGCCAAAGCCGCGTGGGAACGTGTGCTGGCCACCGCGGCCCGCACCAGCAGCGCGGAGCCGTTGCGGGTTTCGCTGGAGGGGCCTGGCCTGGGCGCGTGCGAGGCGGGCGGGGTCCCGGACTCCTGCCAGCCCACCGTGACCGTGGCGCCTCAGGGCCTCACGCTCCAACCCGGCGCGCGGTTGTGTGGCTGTGGCCTGCTGGTGGTGGGGGATCCTTCCGCCCCCGCCCCGTTGACGGTCCTGCCCGGCGCCTGGCTGCACTGGCGCGGTCTGGTGGTGGTGCGCGGTGGCATGACCCTCACCGCCGGCAGCGCGGCCACGGGCCCCACCCGCGTCTCCATTCAAGGCGCCACCCTTCTGTTGGATCCCCAGGGATCCATCCAACAATCCCGCGCCTCCCCCAAAGATCCCCTGGTGGTGGACCTGGTGTTCAACCCCGCGGCGGTGTCCCAGGCCACCGCGCCCTGGCCCGTGGTGGAGCGCCGTGCTTTTCGCATCCTCTACTGAGGCCCGGCCATGGTGACGCCGGAATTCCTGCTCAAGCTGCGGGATGGTGACGGCGCGGCCTTTGCCACGCTGGTGCAAAGCCATTCCAACATTGTACGCGCCGCGGCCGCCCGTCACTTTGGAACGGCGTTTGACCGGGATGAGGCCGTGCAGGACATCTGGGTCCACGTCTACCGCCAACGCCAGCACCTGGACGTCAACCAGGCAGACCGCTTTGAGGGCTGGCTGGCCACGGTGGCCGCGCGGCGCTGCGTGGACCTGTTGCGGGCCCGCGGCGTGCGGCTGGTGGAGCCTGGCCAGCACGCAGACGCCGTGTTGGCCACCGCCACCGCGCCGGCCCCCAGCCAGGACGCCCTGGTGGCGCAAGCCCAGCTGTTTGATGCGGTGGCCGCGTTCAAGGCGCGCCTCAAACCAGACTGGCAGCAGTTTTTTGATCTCCATTTTGTGCAGGGCCTGCCCTACCCGGAGGTGGGCGCCCGCCTGCACATCTCGGCGCTGCGCTGCCGCTACATGAAAAAGGTCCTGGCCGCGCGCGCGCAGCGCAACAAGGCGCTCATGGACGCGCTGGGCCGCGCGGTGTCCACCCACACCGGCTGACGGCGTGGCGGTGGTTGCCGGCGGGCCACGCGGGTGAAACCGTGGGACCGCAGCGCGGTGCGTGGGCTGCGGCGCGGGGTGCCTAAGATGCAGGTGTTGTGGGTGGACCGGGACGAATCACGCCGCGTGTACGCACGCAACGTGGCGGTGTCCCGCAACCTGGCGGTCCTGGAGGCGCAGGACGCGTTTGCCGCCATGGGTGCCTTGGGCCGCGCGGATTTTGACGCCCTGGTGGTCGTTGAAGAACCACGCCTGTTGTCCATGCGTGGCCTGCTCATGCTGGCGCGCAAGCGGCATGCGGGAATTCGCGTCTTTGTGCTGGTGGAACCTGGGCGGGACCGCACGGCGTTGCGGCGCGTGCTGGGCGTGCCGGTGGAATGTGTTGGGTCAGACATGCCGCTGGAGACGTTGTTCAACGTGCTGGCTTCACAGGTCAACGCCACCCCCATGCCCTTCAGCGTGCCGCGCACCTCCGCGGTGGACCTGGCGGTGCTGGAGGCACAGACAGAAGTGTTGGGCCCCGCCGCGCCAGCGGCCAACGCGCAGGCAGACGTTGAGCCGCCCGCCGCGCCTGCACCGTCGGACACATTCAGCCTGGCCTCACCGGCGCCAACCGCACCGCCAACCTCTCCGCACACCGCACCTCCAAGCGCACCGCCGGCCGCGCCACCACCTGCACCGCCAAACGCGCCGGTGCAGCTGGAAGGGGACCTTGCGGTGTCCAGTGGCAGCGCCCTGCTGTTGGGCCTCTACGCGCAGGAGCTCACCGGGCGGCTGGGCGTGGACAGCGGCGCCGCCGAGGGAACGCTCTACCTGCTGGCCGGAGAACCGGTCTACGCGGTGGACCCCAGCGGGGATGCAGGTCTGTGGGACCGCTGCGTGAAAGCGCGCGCCATCAAGCCCGGCACCGGCCGCCCGCACGTGCCGGAAGGCCAGCTGTCCAGCGTGGTGGCGTCCATGTTGGACGGCGAGACGTTGCACGGAATCTTTCGCGCCATGGTGCGGGACCGGGTCATCCACCTGGCCGGCCAACATGAGGGCAGTTACACCTTTGAAGAAGACACCACCTTTGTGGACGTCCTCCCCCTCTACAAACTCAACCCGGTGGGCCTGGTGGTGGAAGCCATGCGGCGCAGGCGCCCGCCGGACAGGCTGCTTGAGCGCGCACGCGCCATGGCCAACCAGTACCTTCACCCCTCACCCGGACTGGCCGCCGCCGCGGGCAAGCTCACCCATTTCATGCGCGGCAAGGATGCCCAGGCGCTGGTGGATGGAACCCGCACGGTGACGCTCTTTTTTGACGACAGCGGCCTGGGTCCCATGTTGGGTGCGCTGTTGGTGGAGGTGCTGTTGGACGCTGGCCTGGCCGTGCTCAAACCCGCGCCGCGCCGTCCCAACGCGTCAGACATTGTGTTGCGCCAGAACCTTCCCGCCCAGACCGCCCAGCCCCAGGCGCCCACCGCGCGCCTCCCGGACGCAGACGTGGAGGAGCCCACCAACACCGACGGGCGCGCGCGCAACCAGGTGTTTGCCTTGTACGCCCGCCTCAAGCCGTTGCGCCTGCCCCGCCAGGTGTTGGGCGTGCCTGCGTTTGCCACGCGGGAAACCATTGACGCCGCCTACCGGCGCCTCATGGATGCCCTGGATGCGCAGCGCATCCCTGAAGGGAGCGCGCGGGCGCTGCTGCAGAACCGCCTGGAAGAAATCCGCCTCAAGGTCACCGGCAGCTACCAGGCGTTGTTGTTGGAGATGTCTTCTCCGCCGGACGGGACAGACTCCAACCCGTTTTGAACCGGCCAGCACCCGTACGTTGGTTGTGTTCCGGCGCGTGCTAGGCTTTGCGCCGTCATGCGCCACAGCCTGCCCTGTCTGCTGTTGTCCCTGGCCGCCTGCATCAAGCCGGCGGACCCCTCCAACCCGCCGGTTGTGCCACAGCGCAACGGCCCCACCGCACAGGAAAGCCGGGACCAGCGCGCCGCGTGTGCCTACCGGGCGGGCGCGCTGCCTGAGACCACGCTGCCGCGGGATGTGGCCCTGGGGGACGCCATCCCCATCCAGCACATCCTGTTGGTCATGCAGGAAAACCGGTCTTTTGATCATTACTTTGGGTCCCTCACCCACGGCGGCGTGAACGTCCCCCCGGTGGACGCGGCCAACGCCAGCGCCGAAGGCGTGGTGACCACGCGCTACCATGAGACCCACTACTGCGTGCCGGACCCGCCGCACGGGTGGAACGCCAGCCACCTGCAGTGGGGCAACGGCGCCATGGACGGGTTTGTGCGCGCCATGCCGCGCGGAGGTGGCGTGGCCATGGGTTATTACGACGACACGGACCTGCCGTACTACCTGGCGCTGGCCCGCAACTTTGCCATCAGTGACATGCATTTTGCGTCGGTGATGGGGCCCACCTGGCCCAACCGGCTGTACTACCTGGCCGCTTCCAGCTTTGGCGCCGTGCGCAATGAATACCCGCCCCCGTCCCTGCCGGACGGCCGTGAGCTGCCCAACATCTTCAACCTGTTGACGGACAACGGCGTGGACTGGCGCGTCTACCACAACAGCATTCCTTCGGCGGCGCTGTTCCTGAGCGTGTACGAAGAACAGATGCGCCACTTCTTCCCGCTGTCACAGTTCTATGTGGACGTTGCCGCCGGCAACCTGCCCAAGGTGGCGTGGGTGGAGGCCAACTATTTTGGCGGCACCCGCAATGATGAACACGCGCCGGGCAACGTGCAGCTGGGCCAGCAGTTCAGCGCTGGTGTCATCAATGCCGTCCTGCAGGGTCCAGCCTGGCCGCGCACCGCGTTGTTCCTCACGTATGATGAACACGGTGGCTTCTATGATCACGTCTCCCCGCCCGCGGCCTGCCCGCCCGGGGACCTCCTGCCCAACCTGCAGGACGGGGACGCACAACCCGCGGCGTTTGATCACCTGGGCATTCGCGTCCCGTTGCTGGTCATCTCCCCCTATGCGCGCCGGGGCCACGTCTCACACACCGTGACGGACCACACCAGCGTCCTGCGTTTTATTGAGGCGCGTTTTGGACTCCCTGCCCTCACCCACCGGGACGCCAACGCAGACGCACTGTTTGACCTGTTTGATTTCTCGCAGCCGGACACCAGCATCCCCAACCTGCCAGAAGCCACCATTGACCCCGTGGAGGCAGAACATTGCACCCTCCTCAAGGAGTGACCTCCCGGTGGACCTTTGGCGTGGTGGTGGCGCTGGTGTTGTGCACCACCGGTTGCCCGCCCGCGCAATACACCTGCGAATCCACCACGGACTGCGCGGCGGATCACGGGTGTGCCGGTGGCCAGTGCCGTCCCCGCTGCACCAGTGACCAGGGCTGCCCCAACGCAGCGTGTGTGTCCGGCATCTGCCGGGCTGCGTGTGACGGCGTCACGCCCTGCAGTGGTGGGGATGTGTGCCAGTCCAACGTGTGTGTTCCACCAGACCCCAGCACCTCGTCCTCGTCGTCGTCCTCATCCTCCGGCGGCGGCAGCGTGGGTTCATCCAGTGCATCCCAGGGCAACAGCAGCAGCAGTGGGGGAACGTCCTTCAGCGCTCGGTCTTCATCGCTGGGTGACCCCACGTCCGGCAGCACCAGCATGGCGGGCGCCAGTTCGGCCCTGTCCGGCTCCAGTGCGGAGTCTTCCAGCAGCGTCAATCCGCCCTCGTCCGCGCCCATGCCTTCGTCTCTGGCGTCGTCGGCATCACTGCCAGCGTCGTCTTCCTCGGATGCGTCCTCGGCGGCCCCGTCAACGTCGGTGGGGACCTCCTCATCAGCCATGGGGACGTCCAGCTCCCAGCGCGAACCATTTCCCCAGCCGGGTGAAATGCGCCTGCTGGCGGTGGACACCACCAACACCATCCAGGGGTTTGCGTGGGGCCAGGACACCAACGGCGCCTGGGTGCCCCAGGCCTACCCGCAAAGCGTGTCCGTTGTGGCCCAACAGCTGGTGCACAAAATTGGTCCAAAAACTCCCGGCGTGGAAACCACCCCGCCCACCGAACTCACCGCGTACGTGGCCGCCAATGGGGACCTTGGTGTCCTTGATCAGACCGGCATGCGCGTGGACAACCACACCACCACGCTGGGCACTGCGTCCCGGTGGTTTGACCTGGAGTGGCTGGCCAACGGGACCGCGGTGCTGGTCTTTTCTGACGGTTCCAACGGGAAACCAAAGTTTTCTGTGCGCAACACCAGTGGCGCGTGGTCCGGAGACGCCGACGTCAATCCAAGTGGCATGCCCAACCCCGCCACCGTCACCTGGGTTGAACTGGAGGCCAACGCCAACCGCACGCAACTGTCGCTGGTGTTTTGTGACAACGCGTTTGACCTGTTTGCAGTGCGTTTTGTGTCCGGCGCCTGGCAGGACCCCACCCGCCTTGAGACCGAACTCCACCGCACCACCACCGTGGGCGTGCGCAACCGCCCGTTTGACACGGCGTTTGAATCCAGCGGGGAGCTGATGGTGGTGTGGGCCCGCAACGTGGCCAATGACCACGGCCTGTTCTGGGCCACCTACACAAACCAGGCGTGGTCGGTGCCGGCGCACTACCAGAACGCGCTGCCCTCGGGCCGGTCCCACCACGTGGACCTGGCGGTGCAACCCGGCGGGGACCGCATGGTGGCCGGGCTGTTTGACCTGGGAGACATGGTGGAACGTGTGGGCGCCGGCATCTGGAACGGGGATTCCTGGGAGGACGGCACCGAGCTGGACAGCCAGGCGCGTGACGTGGAGGACACCGCGTTGGAAGACTGGATGGGCGCAGTGGCCATGGACGCGCAGGGCCAGGCGCTGCTGGTCTACGCAGACACGGTGGTGGGGGACCTGCGCTACTTTGTGAATGACGCGGCCGGCGGTTGGACGCCGCCCGCCGGCGTCACCCTGGTGGAGCTGGGGCTGGTGGAAAGTGTGATGCTGCAACCCATGGCCAGCGGAATGGCCACCATGATGGTGATGACCACGGACGCGGGCCTGTTGCATTCCGCGGTGTTCCGCAATTCCCAGTGGACCAACCACGCCGTGCTTCCGGTGACCACACCCACCAACCGGCTGCCATTCAGCTTTGACGTCCGGCGCTGAGACCCATCAGCCTGACGACGGGTATGCGTCTCCCAGGAGGCCCGCGGTAGGGATGGCAACCTTCCGGGAGATGGGTGGTGGGCCGCAGGCGTGCCTGCGCCACGGCCATGACAACCCCGACGCCGCCGTCCCATTGACCTCCTGGACGACGCATACCCCTGGTGCGCAGGAGGCCTCGCCCCATGTGCGGCCAGGTTCAAATGTCCTGGACAAAGCGCCATTTCGCCCCTGCAGCATGCGCCGCCTGCAACACCGTCAGACAGGCCTGGAGGTCCTCGGCAACACCGCGGAGCTTTGAGACCTCGGATGCGGCTGCGCCCGAAAGGAGAAACTCGACCTGTGCGATTCCCTGCACCGGGTCAAACCACTGGGCCTCAAGCGGGGCCATGCCCTCATCATCATCATCGCCAATGAGAGACTCCATCTCGTCCAAATCCATGGAGATGAAAGAGCTCAGGGTGGGCCGACGGTTCTTCTCGAGGAGCGCGTCCAGTTTTTCAATCGCACGGCTCAAGGCCTTTCCATCCATCGAATCTGGTCCAGCAGATGCGACGTTTGGGTCCAGGCTGATGTAGATGGATGCTCCCATTGGCATACCCCTTGTTCCAAGGTTGGTGTGTCGTCGTTGAAGTGCTGATGCCACGCGGAGAAACGTCTCTACCGGTCCAGCTCCAGCGGTGTGTCGTCTTCACCGGGGTCAAGGTCCAGCAACGTCCCCGTCTCTGCGCCGGCCACGTGTTGCGCCGCCAGGCGACCCAGCTCCGCCAGGCCACGCAGGTAGAAATGGTCTGCTTCCGGGATGCGCTGCACCGTGATGCCCGGAAGTTTTTCCAGCGCGTCCAGCGCGGCAAGGTCACAGTGCCGGTCCCGGCTCCCCACCAGGATGGCCACCCGCTGGTTCACGGCGGAAAGACCCTCAAAATCAAACGGCATCTCCAACGTGGGCGGGGACACCAACGTCACCGTCTCCACCAGTTGTGGGTTGAGCAGCGTGAAATGGTTGGCCAGCCACGCACCAAACGAATACCCCACAACGTGGACCTTGCCCGGACGCCCCGCCTGCAGGTGCGTGGCCACGGCGTGGACGTCACGCATTTC